>Ga0233426_10000738_pt1 | contig 32900 bp, 36 predicted proteins | sample SI_118_April2016_6_FD_179875 | JGI IMG/M metagenome (GOLD analysis project Ga0233426, IMG submission 179875) | Seawater microbial communities from Saanich Inlet, British Columbia, Canada - SI_118_April2016_10_MG | ecosystem: Environmental > Aquatic > Marine > Inlet | place: Canada: British... | reverse complement strand
GGAGTCATCAGCACAGTAGTATGCATTTTTGAGATAGCACCTCCTCCTACTGCAGCAATAAGAGCTGATGCCATACTTTGGTTGTCAGGACCTTCAGAAATGAAACAAAGATCATAATCGCCAAATGCGTAGAATCCACAAATGAACTTTATCCCTTTCGCAGCAAACATCTTTCCTACCTGCTCAATCCTATTTTGAGGATCTTTGATCTGAGTTGCCCAAGAACCAGACGTGTAGGATGCCTGAACTAAATAATGTGCCATAATATTCCTCTATTAGTTGAGATAGAAAAATCAAATACTGCCTGAAAAATCTCTCGCTGAAAAATGTCAGGGAAATTAATTTCAACAGTATTCATGAATAATCCTTCGCAGTTAAAACCCCAAAAGATTCCCCGAAAAGAAGCAGTATACCTGCTAAAGTTAACTAAGCAAGATAAAAGATGCAATTATTTTAGAGAAAAGCAACACGCTAAAAAAGTATTTTGGCTGCTGACACTGTCGATTTTATTTTAATTTGAGCAGCTCTAAAAACTAATCCTTGAGGCTATTCTCTGAGCGTGCTCGAAGAGGAGTTGAAAAGGAGTAGAAGAGGGGTCGAAGAAAATTTTGTTTAGCTTTATGTTCTTTAATCTCTGCCTTTATTTTTCCCCGGAACGGAGTCCCGGGCTACAGTTATTAATAATTCTACATCTTTGTGTTTCACTGTAACCCCCTTTCGACACCGCTCAAGAAGCGTCGAGGGAGCTACCTTTTAATATAAATTTAAAAAAATATCATTTTTAGCGAATTTTCGCTTGTTTTTTGTTTTTCACTGAAATATCATGATACAAATCTTTTTCTCTGTCAGGAGCAAAAAGCCTCAATCCGGGATCACGAACGTTATTCCGGAATTACTAACATGATAATCAGGAGTTCCCATGTCGAACAATACACAAATGCAAAGTCTGAAAGAAGAATGGTCTAACAATCCACGCTGGCAAGGTGTTGATCGCCCCTATGGAGCTGAAGATGTCAACAAACTGCAGGGCTCGCTGAAGGTGGAGCATACCCTAGCTAAAGTCGGAGCAGAACGTCTGTGGGACTTAATGAAGGAAAATCCTTATGTCCACACGTTGGGAGCTTTGACTGGAAATCAGGCTGTACAACAGGTGCAAGCAGGACTGAAAGCAATTTATCTTAGTGGCTGGCAAGTGGCTGGAGACGCAAACACTGCCGGAGAAATGTATCCGGATCAGAGTTTATATCCGGTAGACAGCGTACCTAACGTTGTACGCAGGATAAATAATGCTCTCACAAGAGCAGATCAGATTGATCACAGTGAAGGCCGGAGTGATGTACACTGGTATGCGCCAATTGTGGCTGACGCAGAAGCAGGATTTGGAGGTGTGCTGAATGCCTATGAATTAATGAAGCACATGATTGAAGCCGGTGCTTCCGGAGTTCATTTTGAAGACCAGCTCGCATCAGAAAAAAAGTGCGGACACATGGGCGGAAAAGTTCTTGTCCCAACTTCTGAATTTATCCGCAAACTTACAGCAGCTAGACTGGCGACAGACGTAATGGGAGTACCAACCGTACTGATGGCCAGAACTGACGCCAACAGCGCTAAGTTACTGACAAGTGACGTTGATCCGCGTGATCAAGAATTTATTTCTGACAAGCAACGTACTCCTGAAGGCTTTTTCCGTATTAAGGGAGGAATTGAATGTGCGATTGCACGTGGTCTGGCTTATGCGCCGTACTGTGATCTTTTATGGTGCGAAACTTCAACACCTAACCTGGAAGAAGCACGTAAGTTCGCAGACGCGATTCATGCAAAATATCCTGACCAGATGCTGGCCTACAACTGTTCACCTTCTTTCAACTGGAGCATGCATCTTGATGATCTGACGATTGAGAAATTCCAGGAAGAAATTGGAGCAATGGGTTATAAATTTCAATTTGTGACACTCGCCGGCTTTCATGCTTTGAACACAAGTATGTTCGAATTGGCAAAAGGCTACAGTACACGTGGGATGGGTGCTTATTCCGAACTGCAAAAACGTGAGTTTGAACTAGCTGAAACAAAAGGCTTCAAAGCAGTCAAGCATCAAAGTTTTGTGGGTACAAGTTATTTTGACGCAGTGCAGAACACAGTAGCTGGAGGAGAGTCTTCAACTGCAGCGCTGAAGGAATCAACTGAGGCGGCTCAATTCAATAAACGTGCTGCCTGATTAACTGAGGCTTGATCATCGATTGAGCTTCTGTCTTGTTTACTTCTTGAACTGAGCGGAGTTAATTTTAATTGACTTCGCTCAGGCTTCTACTTAGGCCTTCCTGAATATCCATTTCTTTTGATCTGCCGGACTTGATCCTGGACCAAGCTTTCAATTCAAGTTCATTGAAGAATTGAAGCAGTTTCCTTGGATTCCGTAGCGACTCTGTGCTGCGCCAGGAATGACAAAGAGCATCCTGAAAATTAGTATCTAACGAATTATTTTGCGGCGTTGACGTGTGCGGTAACGGTAGACAACAACACCGATAATCCCGACAATTAAAGGTACCAGCAGCATGTTCAGCAGAAGTAATGCTTGACCAAGCCGCTCAATATCCTGTCGCAAAATCTTACGGACATCTCTTAATTTGCGTCGTGCCTGCCGTTCTTCTTCACGAAACTGCTGAATTTCCTCTTGAACTTCCGGCGGTAAAATAACTTCTTGCTGACCTTTATTTCCTGCAGAATCCAGAAGACTGTTCAAACGCTGCTGAACTTCTTCCAGTTGTGAAAGCAGTTGTTTTTCCTCAGTTTGATGGAGGAGTTGAGCCTGCTTCTGCATGTCCAGTAAACGTGTAAAAGGCCTTGAAAAACGACCTCTTGAACGAATACTCATCAAGGCTTCATTTCCAGAAAGATGCTCTGTGGCATTAAGCATCAGATTCAAATTGTCATTTGTGGGCTGGATGATGCTCTGTCCGAGAAAATTCAGTTTCTGTACAGAAAATTGATCTGAGAGAAAATCGACATCACTGAAGAGCAAAATCGAATTACGCTCAGTGGATTCGTTAAGGTGGGTGTGCATGAGCGGAGTTTCTGCTTCACTTTCGTCTGCCGCCGCTTTAGCTTGAGTTTCCTTTTTTTCTTTGGCCGGTTGACCGTTTGGAAAGGCGCTACTGAAATTTCCGGCCGTAATTGCCATTACAGCTTTCGCGCTATCATCAACTTTCATCTCTCGTGAGAGTTGATCCGGAGGAGAAAATCGAAGTTGGAACGCATCTATCAAACCGCTTTGCTCTGAAAGAGAAATCAGCGCTGTAAAATCTGTCTTGCTTTCAGCAGCTTTTTTAAATGAACCTGCTTCAACAAAAAGCAGATTTTCCAATTGAGCAGTAATCGGATGTTCCTGATCCAGCGATTGGGTGCGGAACGTCATCCACATTGGAAAACTCATTACTCCTTGACCGGTATTGACTTGAGTAGCATGTAGACGATCTCCAACAACTTTTGTTGAATCGTAGTCAACTCCCCAGGAATTGAGTAGTTCCGGCAGGTCACTGGCAAGTTGCGGTTGCTGTCCAAACTGATTTTCCGGAGAAATCATATCTGCTCTGGCATTTGGATCAAGCAAAACAACAAGTCTTCCACCGCGCAACACATACTGATCAAGTGCATACTGCAATCGTGGACTGAAACCCCGCGGATGCAGGACAATCAAGAGGCTGATATCATCCGGAATTTCTTCTGTGCTCAATGGTAAATTTTCCACCGTTACTGATTTTTCCAGTTCACTCTGAAAAACCCATTTCTGAGCAGGAGGCTGTCCTGGAATCATTGATCTGCCGCCTTTTAGATTCATCGCACTCAGCAAACCAACTTTGGAAGTCGAGGTTGAACTTACTTTTTGAATGGCTTGTGTAATATCATATTCGAGAAATTCCTGTCTACGCTGATCAAAATACGGCAGCAGCATTTCCTGATCAAGCATTGAGACAACTGCTCCAAAATAAACTGTGTTGCCTGAAGGCAGGGTGATGCTTTTTATTCCGTATTTCTGCGCCCATTCTTCTTCCTCTGTATCCGGTTTTGGATCAGAAATTTCCAGAATCAACTGACCGTTTGAGATTGCCGCATATTCCTCAAGCAACTCCTGTACACGTTGTGCATAAGTTTTGAAGTTTGGGGGCAGTTCCGCATTGTTTCTGGAATAATAAAAATTTATCCGGACAGGCTCCTGCAAACTTTCCAGAATCTTGCGTGAACCGTCTGAAATCGTGTAAAGACGCTCCTCGGTCAGATCAAAACGTAAAGGAATAAAAGACGCCATCACATTGACAGCGACTAAACAAATCAGCAGCAGTACTACACTGCCTAAAGTGTTAGACAAGGAAACTTCTTTCATTATTTTTTAAAGTTCTATGTTCTTTTGAAAATAATCTAAATCAGCAGAAAATGAAAAATGGGTTTGAATCAAGATGCTTTGTGAGATTCAAGAACTACCACATTTAACATCAGCATGATGACAATGATTGAAACAAAATAAATTAAATCCCTCAGATCAACCACGCCTCTACGGATGGCATCGTAATGAGTGGTGAAACTAAATTGGCTGACAAGATCACTTATCCAGACAGGAAAAACTGCGTTCAGGCTGTCACTCAAAACGCCCCAACCCAACAAAACCAGCACTAAGCAGATATTGACACTGAGAATAAAACTGATTACTTGATTTTTAGTCAGTGCGGAAGTGAAGCTGGCAATCGCCAGATAGGAACCTGCCATCAGGAAACTTCCTAAATAGCCTGTGATGATCGGCCCATTGTCCGGACTTCCCAAGTAATTAACTGTCAAAATCATTGGAAAAGTCAGCAACAGTGAAATACCAATAAATAACCAGGCTGCAAAAAATTTTGCAAAGACTGTAGTCGTCAAACGTACCGGAAAAGTGAGCAACAGTTCACCGGTACCTGTGCGGCGTTCCTCTGCCCAGAGACGCATGCCTACTGCAGGAATCAGGAACAAATACAGCCACGGATGAAAAAGAAAAAAGATTTCAAGACTCGCTTGTTGAGAATTATAAAAATTTCCCAGAAAAAACGTGCAGCCTGCATTAGCCGCTAAAAAAATAATTATAAATACATAAGCCACCGGCGAGCGAAAATAAGCCAGTAGTTCACGTTTGAAGATTGGATAAAATCCGTTCATGGCAAATTCTTTAATTTTTCAGTTTATTGTGAAACAGCAAAAAGTCATAAAACCTTGTCATTTCTTACAAAGCGAGAAATCTATTTTGCCTTAAACACTGATATTATTAAGTTCTCTCTCTCTTCGTTCGAGATGACAAATAAATAGCTCAGGAGTTTTCACGAAGCCATCAGTTTATAATATTACAATAAATCTCAGGCTGTCAGCCTTTTATTATCAGTCAGTTGTAGTAAGATCACGGAACACTTCATCCAGACGACCACGATTTACATTGAAGTTTTCTAGCGGTATATTCTGAGCAAATATATATTTTTCTAACGGCAGTGCAATAGATTCCTTTTTTTCGGGAAACAAACGCATTGTCACAACACCACTGCGTTTATCAGGCACGCGTTCAACTGAGTAGACAAAATCCAGCTTATTAAAATCGTTCAGCAACTGTGTCGGATCTGCACCATTCACACTTACAGTAACAGAATTACGGTACAGCGATTGAGACATGAGTTCATCCGGAGTTCCGTAACCCACAACTTTACCCGCTGAAATGATCATTGCACGTGTGCAAACTGCTTCAACTTCTTCTAATATGTGCGTGGAAATCAAAATAGTACGTTCCTCACTCATGTTTTTAATCAGTGAGCGTACCTCATGTTTTTGATTAGGATCAAGTCCATCCGTAGGTTCATCAAGAATCAGCACCGGCGGATCATGAATCAATGCCTGAGCAAGACTGGTACGCTGCCGAAAACCTTTGGAAAGAGTCTCGATCATTTGATCTTTGACATCGCCAAGTGCAGTCATCTCGATCACAATACTGACTCTTCTTTGAAGTTCCTTGCCGCTGTAACCGCGGATCTCGCCGACAAAACTGAGAAACTCTCCAACCAGCATTTCGTCATAAGAAGGCGCGCTTTCAGGAAGATAACCAATTTGAGCACGAACCTGAAGAGGATTGTCTAGAATACTGAAGCCGCAAATATCAGCTGTGCCTGAACTGGGAGGGATAAAACAGGTCAGCATTTTCATAGTTGTAGATTTGCCTGCACCGTTCGGCCCTAGAAAACCTAAAACTTCTCCACGCTGAACTTCAAATGAAACTTGATCGACTGCTTGGAAGTTGTTAAAATTTTTGCTCAGTGCTTGAACACGAATCATAAAGAACCTAGACTAAAAATACTATAGACTAAACTGTATATAATAAAATAATTAGTATATTACTTGCAGATTTTTGTATCAAGACAAAACACAAAACACAACAAATTACACAGCATTAAGATTTTCTAAAATCGTGTAATTTAGAGACTAAAGAGAAATAGTTAAAAACAAGCATAATGAGCCGTTCCCATATTAATTCTGAACTAGCAGATTCATCAACTACAGTAGAGCTTCCTCTGGTAAATCCTGAGTTGGAAGGAGGAGATTTTTTTTGGGAAGGTGGAGCTGATGGTGTGCTTTTGCTACATGGCCTTACCGCAACCACGGCTGAGGTGCGTCCACTGGCCAAGCGTTTTCATGATGAAGGTTTCACTGTCTCAGCAGTGTTGCTTCCAGGGCACGGAACAACACCGGAGAAACTGAATCAAACTCATCGCAGGGAATGGGTTGCAGTCTGTGAAAAAGCCTATGCTGAACTACAGAAAAAATGTTCAAGAGTGATTGTGGGCGGTGAGTCTACCGGCAGCATCCTGGCTCTGCATCTTGCCTCAGAACATCCTGAAATTAAAGCTCTGCTGCTGTATGCTCCGGCAATGAAGTTGGCCTCCTCACTGCTGAGTAGATTTTTTATGATTGTCGCTTCTCCTTTCGTTTTTGCTGTACCAAAAAAAGCAGAAGATGAAAGAAACGCTATGCCGTGGCAGGGTTACAAAGTCAATCCCCTCAAAGCAGGAGTACAACTACTGAAATTACAACTCGAAACCGAAAAACGCTTGCCTCGAATTTATCAACCGATTCTGATTATCCAAGCAAATTTAGATGAAACTGTTGATTTAAAAAGTGGTGAAATAATTTTCCGTGGTGTTCAGTCTGCTGTCCGTGAATCTCACTGGATGGAGAAATCAAAACATCTTGTCATTCTTGATCAGGAGTTTGAAGGGGTCACTTCAATAACTATGAAATTTGTTAATAAAATATTTCAGTAGTCACCTTCAATACCTTTTTTCTTGAGGTCAGACTTTTATGTGCTAAACTGTGCGACAAAGAAAATATCTGTTTCAAAAAAGGTCTGAGACACACAAAGTCATATCGAAAGCATTTCTTTTTATCACGAACTTATGCCCTGTCATCACGAATTTAGAGATAGATCTTAATTATATCTGCATAATAGCATAGGCAAGATTTCTTATTTCATAAGCAATGAGACGTTATTTTAAATTTAGGACTTCGTCATCAACAATCCAAGTTAAACAGAATCCGCACCTTTCTCAAATCAGCAAAACAACATGAAACCAAGCACTTATTCACATTTCGTAGAAGTAGCCCGACAAAGGGCGGTGGAACATCCTGAGAGAGACTGTGTTATTTTCCTCGAAGATGGAGAAAACAAACTGGACAACAGCGGAAATTCTGCTTCGATGACTTATCAGCAAAATGATCAAGCAGCGTGTCAAGTAGCTGCAGCACTGCAAAAGCGTGGAATTAAACAAGGTGAACGCGTACTGGTTATTCTGCCAAACAGTTTGGAATTCGTCAAAATTTTTTACGGTTGTTTGTACGGTGGAATACTCGCAGTACCTTTGTCAGAACCTGCAGGACCGCAAAATATGGAGGCTTATCTGGAAACTTTTTTGCCAACATTAAAAGTCAGCAGACCAAGTTTACTAATTGTAACTGCTCAACTAGCGGATTTTTTACGCAATCAATTACCTCCAGAATTACAAAAAGTTTTCGCCGGACTCGAGATCGCGACTGATCAGGAAATACTCGCTGAAACTTCAGCAGAATATTCCGCACCGGAAATTAAAGCTGAGGATACAGCATATTTACAGTTCACCTCCGGAAGCACAGGTACACCTAAGGGCATCATGATCGGACACAGTAACTTGATGGCAAATCTGGAAGAAGCCCGTAAGTTCATGCAGCTTGAAGAGGAAGACGGCACTGCGGTCTGGTTACCGCTGTTTCATGATTTTGGCTTAGCCGCCGGGCTGATGGGCGCACTTTATTCTGGAGGCTTCACGGTTTTGATGACACCTGCTCATTTCATCCGTAAACCACTGCGTTGGCTCGCGGCAATGTCAAAATTCAAATGCGCTCACAGTTATGTCCCTCCCTTCGCGCTCGATTTATGCCTGAAAAAAGTCTCGGATGAAGAACTCCAACAACTCGATTTGTCCTGTATGGTTTCTGTAACAGACGGTTCAGAACCGGTTCATTATTTACCAACCAGGAAATTTAATGAACGTTTCGCCGCATGCGGATTAAAAGCGGATGTCATCCGTCCTGGCTTTGGAATGGCGGAAATTGTGATTATGTTTTCAGGCAGCAAAACCGGACTCCATGGACTTTGCGTCGATCGGCATGTTTTAGAAACAGAAGGTCTGGTCAAAGTCCTGAATGAGGATGCTCCGGATGCAGACAAAAAAATGCTGGTCAATCTTGGCTCACAAATGGACGGTCACGAAATTGTTATAAAAGGCGCAGAGAATCAAGCTCTTCCTGAAGGAGAAGTCGGCGAACTGATGGTCAGCGGACCCTCAGTTGCTCAAGGTTATTACGAAAACAAACAGGCAACCGAAGATATTTTTCTGCAAAAAATTAAAGGGAAAGAACAACCCTTTCTGGCAACGGGTGACACTGCTTTGCTTTGGAAAGGAGAGCTTTATTTTGCAGGCAGAATCAAAGACATCATCATTATCCGTGGGAGAAATTATTATCCGCATGATATTGAACTGGTACTTGCAGGAGTTGAAGAATTACGCCCAGGATGTTTGATGGCTTATGCTTCCGGAGCAGAAGATGAGTCAGAACATTTAGCCGTTGCAGTAGAGGTTCGTGAGGATTTGCTTAAAGATCTGGAGGTTTTCAGTAAATACGTTTTGACTTCCATTGATCAGAAAATCATTGAAATCGTCGGCAAACATTTTCAAATAGCACCCACTGAAAGATTGTATTTGAAACCTGGTACTATTGCCAAAACTTCTAGCGGAAAAATAAAACATCTACGTAACCGGGAGACTTTTGGGGAGGAAACTTTTGCAGGACTAATTGAGCGTGTTTCCAGTTCATCTGAGACCGAAGATTTTGCCGTGGAAGAAAATAAACCTTCGCTTGAGACTGAACTGACTACACTTTTCAAAAAAGTTGTTTCCCTCGAACCGGAGCTGGATCAGCCAGTTTTGGACTGTGGAGCAGACTCTGTGGTGATTGTTGAGTTTATTGATCAGGCGGAAACGAAATATGCTGTCAGTCTTGAAATTGAAGATGAAACAACCCTGCGGGATATTATTGGGCAGCTTAAATCAAGTTAAAGGATATTTTAGTAAAGACGGATGTTGTAGTTTTAGAGCAAGCTAAAACTCAAATGCCTTGTCATGACTCAGGCTTGGAATACGCTTACGTGTGGAATCGACCTCTTCCAGATCAATATTCACATTGATAAATCCTGAATCTGCTCCAGCGTCCGCTAGTACTTCACCCCAGGGATTTATGATCAATGAATGTCCATAACATTCTCCACCTCCTTCAACCTTGCCGACAGCACAGGGTGCGACCACAAAAGCTCCGTTTTCTATGGCACGTGCCCTGTTGAGAACATGCCAGTGAACCTCACCTGTTTTTTTTGTAAAGGCTGCCGGAACAAACAATATCTCTGCGCCTGCTTGTGATAAATCACGGAAAAGATGAGGGAAACGCAAATCATAACAGATTGTTTGTCCGAAACATCCTAAAGGCGTTTGACAAATAACAGCTGTCTCCCCGCCATGAACAGTTGCGCTTTCTAGATACGATTCCTTTTCCGAGAGTTTGATATCAAAGAGATGGATTTTGTCATAGCGGCTGATGATGTTTCCACAGTCATCAATAATAAAACTACGATTCAAAATCTTGTCCGCTGTACCACTGATTGCGATTGAGCCAATAAGCAAATATTTCTTCCGGTTTTTTGCAAAGTTCCGAAGACCTTTTAAAACAGGGTGATTCTCCTCAGTTGCAAATGGCGGAGCAAATGCCGAACCTTCAGTTTTCAAACCTCCGCAATATTCCGGAAGAGTTAGAAAATCCGCACCGGCCTTTACCGCCTCTTCCGCAAGCGTTATTGCTTCATCAAGTGCTGTTTTAAAATCAGCTCTAGGAAGTGTTTGCAGACAAGCGATATTGAACTGCCTTTTCGAACTAATCATGTTGAATTGCTTTCAATAATTGCTGAAAATCATCCGGTATAGCAGCCGAATATTCGACCCATTCGCCTGAAGACGGATGTTTGAAACCCAAAATTTCTGCATGGAGAGCCTGACGGCGGAAATTAGTTATGGTTTGACTTAATTCTGGCGAAACTGAGGGAAGCCTTTTCAGTGGAGATTTTCCATATTGAGGATCACCAATTACCGGATGACCAATCGAAGTCAGATGCACCCGAATTTGATGCGTACGTCCCGTTTCTAAACGGCAGGCCAGTAATGCGGAAAATTCAAAACGCTGTAAAACACGCCAATGCGTTACCGCGTATTTTCCTTTCTCCCTTGCGGATTCCTCCGGATTTTCGTTTTCAACAATTGACATATCCTTGCGCCGCACAGGATGACGTCTCAAAGCCGCGTTTATAACTCCATGTTCTTTTTCGGGAACGCCCCAAACCATTGTCTGATACTGCCGTTTAACAGAATGTTCCTTGAACTGCTCAGATAAATTCTGGTGAGCATCATCTGTTTTTGCGACTACTAGTATGCCGGAAGTGTCTTTGTCCAGCCGGTGCACAATGCCCGGACGCAATATTCCGCCTATTCCGGAAAGATCCTGACAATGATGCAATAAATAATTAACCAGTGTGCCTGAAGGATGTCCTGCAGATGGATGAACCACCACACCTGCGGCCTTGTTAATAACGATTAAATGTTCGTCTTCAAATAAAATATCCAGCTCTCCCGCTTCTGAAATGACTTCCGTTGATTCAGGAGGAGGAATAGTCAGCATAATCTCCTGTCCTGTACGTACTTTCCGGGAAGGCGACAGTTCGGGTTTTCCGTTGAGTAAAACATTTCCGGATTTCAACAATCGCTGGGCCTGTGTCCGGGAAACAATCTCATCCAATGACGTCAGCAATTGATCAAGCCGCTTTCCGTCTTCATCTTCTTGGATAAGGTGCTGTAATTTCATTTTTAATTTTTTGTTTTTCAGTTATGTTAATGGATAAGATTTAGAGAATTTTTTCGTTGCTGAAACGGAGCCGAATATAACAACATATTATCAGTTTTCGATTTATCGAAGTACTAGCTTGTCAGCAACTTACTATCCGCCAATTTAGTCAGGGCACGGTCAATATTTTCCATCGACTGAGCGTAGCTTAAACGGATGTAACCCTCACCCATTGCTCCAAAATCAAGTCCTGGCGCAATTGCAACACCTGTTTTTTCTAAAACTTCATGACAAAGATCGAGTGAAGATTTTGAAGAATCCGGATACTTGTAAAACACATAAAACGCACCAGTAGGAGTGTATCCCGGATCCATTCCAAGTTCACGCATACGCTTCAAAACAAAAATGCGTCGCCGGTTGAATTCTGCTTTCATCTTTTCACAGTAAACTTTGCTTTTTTGCAGAACCGAAATTCCTGCTTCCTGCACAAACTCTGTTGCAGAGATCATCAAATTTTGGTGCATTCTATCCGCGGCAGACATCCATTCTTTCGGTGTAATCATGTAACCGAGGCGCCAGCCGGTCATGGCAAAATATTTTGAAAATCCGTTTATGGAAATAGTTTGCTCTGAAAAGCTCAAAAAACTACGCGGTGAATCCTCAAAACTCAAATCCGCATAAATTTCGTCAGAAATTACTGGAATGTCCAAATCAGCGAGGCTCTGCATCACTTCAGACGAAAAAACTGTACCGGTTGGATTCATCGGTGAATTTATCAGAATGGCTTTAGTTTTTGCCGTTACTCTTTTTTTAAGTTCATCAGTATCCAATTGAAAACCGTCTTCGTAACGTAACTTGATCAGCACAGGCTCTGCACCGGCCAACCGTACAATATTTTCGTAACAGGCATAACAAGGATCTGTGAGAATGACTTGACTTCCGGGAGGAGCCAGCAGCCGAATTGCCAGATAGAGCAAAAGCGATGAACCATTTGTTACAAGAACTTGTTCAGGCAGAATTTTGACACCATAATCCTCTTCGTACTTTTTAGCAATTTCGTTTCTCAATCCTTCCAGTCCTTGAGAGAAGGTATATCCCGCGGAATTTTTTTCCATACTTTTACGCACAGAATCCGCTGCAGCAAGCGGTGCGTTAAAATCTGGTTCCCCAAATTCAAGATGAATAATGTCCCGGCCTTGTGCTGCCATCTTTTGGGCTTTGGTAAATATTTCCATTGCCAAAAAAGATCCGATGGAGTCCAGATGAGATGTTTGTGCTGTGCTGATCATATTTTGTCTTTATTACTGAGGGTTTCTCTGAAACGTTCAAAACTACAAGTTGTATTTAACAATATCAGCAACTTGAGGCAATTATTTAAGAAAGAGGTTTATAATTAAAATGCGTTATCACGTTTATTTTCACCAAGTTTAAAACGTTTTGCTCCGTCAAGGTATTTCAAACCATCCTCATAACTGTGTGGTAATATTTGCGGAACACGCTGTGATTTTCCTGAGTCAGCAAGAGTTGCAAATGTGAAATAGCAAACATTTGTCACCTGCGTTTCCCCGGATTTTGGATGAATAACCTCAGTCACAACCTCAACCATAAGTGTTTTTTCAACAGTGTAAATTACTGTACCAGTGAAAGAAATGATTGAACCGATTTCTACAGGTTTGTAGAAATACATGTGATCCATACTGATAAATTTTGGTTTTTGTCTGCAGTAAAGATAAGTAATATTCCAGGCGAGTTCAAAAGCTTCACGCATCAGATATCCACCAAAAATGTTATCATGAACATTACGTGACTGTGGATGCATGAGGAGTGTGGACTGCCTGATTGAATTATCCATTGGCACACCTGCTATTTCACCTTTTTTTATCTGTAGAAACAGTTCGTGCAAAATCTGACTTTCATCAGCAGTCGGAGTATTGTTAAGATAACTTGTTTGTGAAATTGACCTGCGTTCATGCTGACGTTGCTCACTCTCCCGAAAACGTCGCTGTTGAACCTTAGTGACAGTTTCCAGTGAATTCACTGGTTCAGCTTTGCCTTCACGTCTTGCAACCATAATAAAATAGGCACGGGCCACCCTTTTCCAAGTTTCACCTTCTTTTGATGAAATCTTTACTCCAACTTCTATCGAACTGCGTCCCACCCAGTTTATGCTGGCAAGAAGTTGAAGATCACGATCACTGTGTAATTCTCCTAGCAAGTCAATCCGGTCACAGGCAGCAGTTACGATTGTCATTCCACGTTCCCAGCCCTCTGTGTGTCTGTATGCCACCTGTCCTGCGATCAAATCCAGATCCTCCAGTAATTTTCCGAGACGCAGGCCGTTAAAGAAATTTATGTATCGTTCCCGAAGTTCCAAATCAGTACTGAATGGCAAAATCTTTTCCAGTGCTGAATCAGACACTTTCGCGGTGATCAGTGCTTTATTAAGTGCTGCGGCAACTTTTGTTTTGGAAGGAGCAACTTGTGCTTCTACTGGAATTTCAGACATCTTTTTCAGCTTTTAAGGAAGAGTTAGGAATTATTGTTTTATTCATAAGTTACAATTTTTGTGTGCACATCTTTTGCGCAGCGGAAGCCGATTTGAAAAGAACGTGTCCACTCCACAAATGCATAACGCTTGGCGGAACGTAGTCCGGCAGGTGTTCCGGCAGCATACCGTCCTCCCCATGCACCACCCCTGACCACTCGAAGCGGATACTTTTCGTCTAAAGGCGCTATCGGACCTTTCGGATTATTCGGTTGCCGCACTGAGGAAAAATAATCCTGCGTGTAGTAATTCTGCACCCATTCCATCACATTTCCGTGAAGATCAAAAACACCCCATTGATTCGCCTGCTTCATACTCACATTTTTCGCACCCCAGAGTCCAAGATCAACAGTGTTTGTCTCCAGCCAGGCGTAATTCTCAAGCAGAGAAATGTCCTCACCAAAACTATACTCAGTCTCACTACCAGCGCGTGCCGCATATTCCCATTCCGCTTCTGTAGGTAAACGTTTGTTTTGTGCTTTACAAAAGGCAGCGGCGTTTTTCCAGTCCACATAAACTACGGGCTGTTGCGGATCAGTAGTGTCAAATCCGCCGTGACCGCGTTCACAAGTCAAACACTTGCTGTACTCCTCATTTGTGACTTCATGCTGATCAAGGTAAAAACTCTGGATAAAAACCAGATGGTCCGGTAACTCATCCTCATCACCTAAATCACTGCCCATCAGAAATTCGCCTGCAGAAATCTTCAGCATTGCCTGAGGAGTTTTTGCTACGTTTTCCTCAACAGGCGGAGGTATCAGCACAGCAGGAAATTCTACTTTGCTTTCTGCACCAACTTCCTGCTCCATAGAACGATATTGAGAAACAGGTGTAAAATTCGGTGCATGAACTTGTGCAGTTTGTTGAAAAGAAAGTTCCGAACTTTTTTGCTCAACTTTCTGGGTCAGCATTTCTTCGGGAACACTTTCTGCTTCTTCATTTTCATCAGTTCTTTCGCCGCCGACAACAGTCTGCCACAGCAGATCCCCACTCTTCAGATCATATAGATTGAGACTCACAGACAGCAGACCACCGATGGTTTCATGAGTTCCTGTCAGCAGCCAGTCAGCATCAGTAAGTTTTGCGATGTCTTCCGTAAGCGGATCATGCAGAATATCCGGGAATCTACTTTTCCATTCCAAACGCAGATATACTATTTCGAAATATGGAACAACTTGATTCGGCAGTTTTTCAAAGAGTAAATCTGTCAGTTGTTCTTCAAGTGCATCAGCCCTGGCGTCCCGTTCCTGCGTATCGTAATTAACGAGATCAACCACTGCAATAACAACTTCAGCTTCATTCTCAAGTAAACGCGTGCTGATGTTTTCTGCGGCAATTTCCAACTTTGAAGCAAACATTGACTCACTTTCACTGGAGAACGGCGCCGCAAATAGAACTTCGCCACAAAACAAAAAGAGGCTGATTAATGACAGAAATATGAGTGCTATGATAGAGGAAGGAGTGACGTTTACATGCTCATTATTCATGACGTATTTCTGATTTTCAGGCTGAAACATCTGCAGTTTTTCCGTTATTCAGGACTTGTTTATCGTTTCATAATTCATATGCGCTTTGTGCCAACCGCATACATTTTTCCCTGCCGAACAAATCAACAATCAGTTTCAAATCCGGACCTTGTGCTTCAAGAGTGATTGCGTAACGTAAAGGCATCCACAGATTTTTACCTTTGATATTAGTAGCAGTTTGCACATTTTTAACTACACTGCCCAGATTTTCTTCGTTCAAACTTTCCATTGTTTGTAACTGTTTGATAAATTCCGCAAGCACCTGTTTTGAGCTTTCTTCCTTTAAGAGGCTGAGAACTTCCGGATCAGTTACCTGCGGATCTTCGTCAAAGAACAATGCCAGACGCTTAGCAGTTTCCGCCAGAGTTACTAAACGCGGCTGCAGAATTTTAACTGCTTTTTCAAGTAGCTCAGTATCCTGTCCGGAATAAGCTGTTTTTGCCACAAAAGGAGCAACACGCCGGACTAAATCCTGCTGATCCAGATTTTGAATATATTGCTGGTTCATCCAGTTCAGTTTTTCACGATCAAAAACTGCACCTGATTTATTAACACTCTCAAAGCTGAATTCTTCAACCAGTTCCGCAAGCGTGAACAATTCTCTGTCATCTGCAGGTGACCAGCCCAATAGACTTATAAAATTAACCAGAGTTTCGGCTAGAAAACCCTGATCCCGAAAGTCCTCAACCGCAACGTCACCCTGCCGTTTGCTAAGTTTGGTACGATCAGGATTTAGAATTAAAGGCAAATGCGCAAATGCCGGAGGATCCCAGCCAAAATAACGGTAAAGCAGTAAATGTTTCGGAAATGAGGGCAACCACTCTTCACCACGTACAACATGCGTTATCTGCATCAGATGATCGTCAACAACAACTGCAAGATGATAAGTCGGAAAGCCGTCACTCTTGACGATAACCTGGTCTTCGGTTTGGCTGCTTTCAATAGAGACTCTGCCGCGGATCAAATCATTAAGCACTATAGTTTCAGGAATTTCCGGAATTTTCATACGCACAACATGAGTTTCTCCGGATACAACACGTTGAGCAGTGTCCTCCTTTTTCAGCCTTCTGCACAATCCATCATAACGTGGGGTTTCACCGTTTGCACGTTGCTCATCTCTTAAATTATCAAGACGCTCGCTTGAACAAAAACACGGATATACATAGTCTTCATCAAGTAGTTTCTGGACATGCTGCCTGTATATTTCCAAACGTTCGGATTGCCGATATGGCCCAAATTCTCCGCCAATTCCCGGACCTTCGTCCAGCTCAATTCCAGCCCATTCAAGCATATGAATCAAATCTTTTTCTGCACCTTCAACTAACCGTTTTTGATCAGTGTCTTCTAAACGGAAGATGAATTTACCTGATTGTTGACGTGCATATAACCAGCAGAAAAGAGCTGTACGCAAACCACCAACATGCAAAAAACCAGTGGGACTGGGAGCAAAACGAAGACGAACCATAAATTATTGAATAGCAGGAATTATTAAAAAGGAGAAATGGAGCTTAAGCAGTTTACTTTTTTTCAAAACGACGCATACGTATATTCAGTAACAGACCTATACCAAACATCATCGAGAGCATAGAAGAACCCCCATAGCTGAAAAATGGGAGAGGTACACCTACAACCGGCATCAAACCTGTTGTCATACCTATGTTAATCAAAACATGTGTAATTATAATCGCGACAATTCCAGTAATCAGAATTGCACTTACACGATTTTTAGCTTTCAGTACTTCTGCAAGCGACCACATAGTGAGGATTAAAAACAGCAGCAGCACCAGCATTGCACCAACAAAACCCCATTCTTCAGAAAATACCGCAAAAATAAAATCTGTATGATGGGCGGGTAAAAAGTTCAGTTGCCCCTGGGTGCCTTCACCAAAACCTTTACCGAAAACTCCGCCGCTGCCGATTGCAATTTTGGATTGAATAATGTGATAACCTGAGCCCAGAGGATCACGTTCCGGATTTAAGAAAGTCAGTATACGTCCTTTTTGATATGATTTCAGTACAAACATCCAAACGACAGGCAGGGATGCCAGTGAAAGCAGCCCCATGATAAAAATGGTCTTTAAACGAATACCCATCAAAAAAATAATTGGGATAAAAACTATCAGTAACAGCATCGCTGTCCCCAAGTCAGGCTGTTTGATAATCAAGACCACAGGTACCGCCATTAAAGCAAGTGGCCAAATCATCCAGAGCCAATTGCCTTTGGGTTGTTCAAAATCCCTGAAATGATGTGAAAGCGCCAGTACCAGCGTAAACTTGCTGAACTCTGAGGGTTGGAAAAAGAAAGGCCCTACTTTCAACCAGCGTTGAACTGGTGAACCTGGGCCGCCTGTTCCATATAACAGCACTAAAATCAGTAAAACAATTACCAGTAAATGCATCAAAAATCCAAAACGCGCCCAATGCCGATAGTGAATAAACTGAGTTAAAATTATTACGCCAACTCCCGCGACAATACGATAAACCTGCTGAATTAGGTAATCTTCTTTACCCGGACTCCCGACTGTTGCAGAAGAAAGCGCAATCAAACCCACTCCGGAAATCAACAGTACCAGAAAACACAGTGTCCAATCTATGTTGGCGAAAAGACGTTGATCAAGCATTTGAGAAATAAAGTGTTAGTTTTGGAGTTTTCTTAAAAAGCGATGTATATTTCACGTTTGTTTTTTTATGCAAGTACAGGAAATATTTATTTCAGTTACTCACCTGTTACTAGATTCCGCTTTCATGGGAATGGCAATTTCTGTTGAGTTTGTTAATTTCCGTTATTAGTGTTGTAAATAACGTGAACTCAAACTGAAAACAAGCAAAGTTAAAACTTATTGAAACCATTTTCTTGAGCTTTTTTATGCATTAATTTTAAGTATTTTTTCTTTAGTTCCAATCTCCCTCCTTGCTATATCTCACTTTTGTCTTCAATTGGGGATATTTTTGAAACTTCTTTTAAACAAATTATCATACCACAAATTTCAAGCGGTTGTCTAAAATAATAAAGCAAAAATACAGGCAGATAGGCAAAAATCCCGGCACTCTCAAAAATTGGATGATTATTTAATTAGTAGAAGATAATATGAAAAGTAAAACAATGAAAGAACAACTACGAAGAGAGGTTGAAATTGAAAAGGATATATGAAATTGACCAAGAGGCGTATATAAAAAGCACTACTGAGGGGATAGACAGATTAGTGAAGAAGTTAAAAGAATTAAAAGTGGCGTGGATAAGGGGTGAGATAGAACCAAAGGATAGAATGATTTCAAAGAAGTTGATGGAAGAACTACATCTCATAGAAGAAGAAAATAAAAAGACACACCCTGAGATATGGGTGGAGGATTACTTCAACGAAGAAGAAGAGAAATGAAGTATATTTAAGGTATCTGAATAACTGAAGTGAGAAAATCAAGAAGGATGGTGAAGAAAGAGCAACTTAAACCTGCTAACTCCATTCCAAATAATAATTTATTGTGAGGAACCCACACTTAATTCTTCATAAGTCAGCCATCCTCTGAGTAAAATCCCCCACATTCTTGTGAAACAATCCGATTGATGTTATACATAGTTTGCCAATAATAAACTATTAGAAAACCAAGTGAAACAGCTACTCATCATCCTCACAATCCTTCTTCTATCCTCTCCTGTGCTTGGAGATAAGCATAAAGGTGAAACCCTTTATCTGTGGACAACTTCTTCTGGTTTAGTATGGAAAGGATTTGGGGAAAAAGATACTAACCCAAAATATCAAGGTCCTGTTGAGAATGGGAAACCGAGTGGTCTTGGTATCCTTATTTTCCCTGATGGAAGTAAGTTTGTAGGAGAATACAAGGATGGGGAAAAGAATGGTCAAGGAACATTTACTTTTTCTTGGGGAGGAAAGTATGAAGGTGAATACAAGGATGGGAACCAAAATGGTCAAGGAACAGAAACTTACCCTAGTGGAAGTAAGTATGTAGGGGATTGGAAGGATGGTAAAATGAATGGTCAAGGAACATTCACTCAATATAGTTCTCTCCTTTACCCTGATGGAAGAAAGTATGTGGGGGAATACAAGAATGGGAAAGAGTGGAACGGAACGTATTACGATAATAAAGGAAAAAAAGAATACAAGTTGGTGAATGGAAAAATAGAATAAAACAATAACTTCTCGCTAAAATAAAACCCCACCAAAAATACCACTAAGTCTAAAACTTGCAATATCGCTCTTATACCCAAAATACCTCAGTGTCAAAATCGCCATTTCCTTGTAAAACAAATCGATTGATGTTATATATTGGTTCTCCTAAACCACTAATAAAAAACCAAGTGAAACGCCTAATCATCCTCCTCATCTCAATCCTTCTTCTTTCTTCTCCTGTGATTGGTCAGTCAAAGGATGATTGTTATTTATTTATAAATGGTGATATTGGAGAAGATAAGTCCGTTATTGAGCAGATTGTCAAACCTCTATTATCATCATTCATTTCTCCATTGAAAGAGACTCCTATCGCAGGACTAAGTCAATCTGAATACAATTCCTCCTGTTATTACGAAGTAACTGTGACTTCCACTGATGGAACACTCACTCTCTCTATCAATGCTACAAGGACAATCATTCTATTCAATGGACTTTCCAAATCTAGCAGATCGTTTCCTGAAAATATAAGACATTCAACTCTCAGAATTTTACACAGTGAACTAGACAACCCCCAAAAAAATGAGATTTGTAGTAAATATAAAGAAATACTGGTTGATGAATGTCCTCAAAATCAAAATTTGATGGTAGTCTTTAGTAAGTATTCTGATCGAAATAAAGAAAATCTCATGAAGGAACCAAGATCAAATCTGGTTTCAGTGGTTGTTTCGTTGGTAGATACAATGGATTCCGTTGAATTCATAGGTATATCCGAAATTGACATTGGAAATGATTTTAAAGATAGTCTGAAAAGGACTATGGATAAGAAAGGAGCAAATTCTAGTCTTGTATTGACAACAGAATGGGACTTCCAAAAACAAGAAACAAGTATGTGGAAAGGATTTGTTTCAATGACTCTTCTAATGGATTCTTATTCATTTAAAGATGGAGGACTCATAAAAGTAGGAAGTTATTCTGTAGAACCTCAAAGGATTCCAATCCGTAAATGGGGTAAATCAAATTCTTTCAAAAAGAAACATCTCCAAAGGATTACAAAGAAAATCACTCAGAAATGGTCTGAGACTGATATAATAGATTTTATTCAATCAAAAAATTAAATAATTTGAACTCTAATGAAACTACTTGCAATTGTTTTTGTCCTATTTGCTTTTTTGTTCTCAGTTGAATCTTCTTTTGCTGAAAAACCACCCAAGTTTTGGATAAAGAATCTGGAAGGAAAAAGATTCAATTCAAAGAAACAAAAATCAGTATATGTAGTAAGTTTCTTTTTTGTGAATTGTGCCCCCTGCATAAAAGAGATACCAGTACTTCACAAGTTAATGAGCACAAATTATCCTGATGTACCACTTCTGTTCATTGATCCAATAAAAGAAGACTCTAAGAATGATATTAAAAAATTCTCTAATCAACTGAAAGTTCCTTTGTCATATTTCTACAAAGATTCATTTGGATCAATCTCAAAGAAATTCTTTAAAGGTAAGATGGCATTCCCTACTATTGTTGGTATAAGTGGAAATGAATATCTATTCCGATTTAATGGGATAGATGAAAGTCAACTAGAAAAAATAAAATCATTGTTGTAGCTTCTATCATAAATTTTTTAATGCACTATTAGGCTACGGTACTCTGATTGCCCACACTAATTATGTGCAATCATAAAAAATCAAAGTAAAATCCCAATTTATTGTCAAATAAAACGATTGATTTTTTATATTGGGTTCTCCTAAGCCACTAATAAGAAAACCCGTGAAATACCTACACATCGTCCTCTCCTTCCTTCTTCTTTCTTCCCCTTTGTTTGGTCAGTCAGAACGGCCAGAGACAATCATAGTTTCTCTTTCTTCTATGGATGATGTTTCAAATATAAGAAAACAGATACTTAAAAATACACTAACGAATGAACTTAAGAAACACTTTCGGATTCAAGTTTGTTGAGATGTATTGATTTGAGTGAATATGAAAAAATTTCTATCTGAACATCAAGAATTAGTAAGTGAATGGCGCTCCACCAAGAATGGGGAGTTAAAACCAGATGAAGTTACTTATGGTAATATTAAAAAATTCTGGTGGATGTGTCAAAAGGGACATTCTTATGATTCAATCATCTATGATAGAACGAGTAAAAAACTAACTGGTTGACCTCAGTGTCGTAGAATCTCTTCCTAAAATTTATATGAGATTGATGTTATGAGTGAAGATGAACTAACTAAGGATGAAGAAAGAATAATGGAAGAATATTTATTAGAACGATTTAGTGGTATGGAGTATCAAGTAAAATGGATCGGGAAGATGAGGATTTGACAAGTAATTAATAAACATTTGAGATTGATGTTATGAAGAAGACGAAGTTAGGGGAACACGAACAAGCGTGTTGGGATGAATTAGTAATGTTAGATATTGATGAAAGTAAGATTAAGAGTTTGTGTAAAAGAGCAAGGAGGTTAGACGAAGACGAATATCCTTTTCCATTGCCACCACCAAATCTATACTTTGAGTATTGGGATGTAAGGAAAACGGCACGAGAGAGAAAGAAGAGTAAGTCAATACGGAAGAACCAAGAAATCTATACAATGAGTAAAAGAAAAAACAAAGTATGATAAAGAGAATAATAATTTGGTATAAAAAACTTGTAGAATATTTTAAAGAATCTCATAGATTAAGTCCATTAGCTTTTTGGTGTGAAGTAGTTGAATGTATATTGTTAGTAGGTGCTAGTGCTGTTTTAACATATACAGTATTAGATCCAGCTATGTGGATATTTGTTCCATTATATATGGTAGGATCTTTTTTAGGAATTATTAGTGCAGTAATTAGAAAGGCGGCAATGGTAATATTTTTGTGTAGTTGGTTTACACTAGCGAACCTTATAGCTTTGATAACATTAATTATAGAATAATAAAGTTTTCTTCCTTTTGTTCTAGATACAGCTAAATCTTTGGTACATAAAGATTTCTTAAAATTCTTCTTTTCTGATACTATCCAATACCTCATTTGCCAGACATTACCAGATTGTTTGGTTCTCAATAGTTTAACCTCACCATCACATATATCGTGTTCTTCAGTATAGAATCTACTTTGAATCTCTATTTATTATCTTATGCTAATTTTATTTATTATCATAAAGCTAAATTTTTAAGTTGTTAAGTTCTGTTTATTTGTTATTTTGTTTATAAACAGATAAACACTCAGTTCCTATTTTATACAAATTCATTGAAATTTTCATGAAAGTGAAATACTAATAGGGTCAAAGTGTAAATTAAATAAAGAAAATGAACTACAAACCAATTTTAAAAATATATGAGAAAAGGAATACATCCGTTTACATTGGTGTCATTGCAATAATCATTGGAGGGGTTTATTACTTAAAGTCTCCATATCAAAATTGTGTCAGATCTACTGATATCAAAGTTGAAGAAGTGAGGAATAAACTTGCAACAGAAACTGATGTAAATACAAGAGTAGAGCTTGAAAGTGAACTAGAAGGATTATTTAATCAACGATTGAGTTGTAAAGAGAAGACTTGGTAATTTGGAATTAAATTAATAACGAATATGTTCTGAAACTTTTTCAATAGATTTATATGTCCAGTAAAAAAGGAATACTATACGGGGTTTATCATGATTGGACTGAGGAAATCAGAGTAGTTTACGAAATGGATATAGAAGGTTACTTTCAAGAAAATAAGTATGAAGTGTAAATTGAAAATGGTCAGCCTAACGGAAATGGAATTTTTGACGAAGTGTTGTGGTGCAACATATATTGGTCATTTCGTAAATGGACTTAGAGAAGGTTTTGGGACTTTCACTTGGTTTATTCATTCACCTAATGGTGTTGGTATGTATGAAGGTAAGTATAAAAAATACAGACAAAATGGCAAAGGGATTAGAACTAGGTCTGATGGATCAAAATATGATGGAATTTGGAAGAATGGAAAACTAAGGAAAGGAACAATATATTTAAAAGATGGAACCATACTTTCAAAGTATGAGAATGGTCTACCTGTGAAGAAGATGAAGAAACCACTCAGTTCTTCTTAAATATTAATTGAAATGACTCCGGATAATTTATGAAAAATACACTCATCACCCTCTCTCTCCTTCTTCTTTCTTTCCCTCTGTTTGGGCAGTCTGATGAAAATGATAATGTAATTCGATATAAAATAACTTCTGGTTTATTATGGGAAACCATTAGTGTAGGTATAAAACAATCAAAAAATGTAGGTTACGTTGGTTCTCATAAATCTGGAGTCCCTCGTGGTAAAGGAACAATGACTTATTATGATGGAAGTAAAATAGTAGGAGAATTTAATCGATATGCTTGGAATTCTACTCTTTATGATAAAAACGGGAACATACTTGGAAAATTTGTGAAAGGGAAATACATAAAAGAAAAGTTTATTCCAAAACTGAATACTAATAGGATCAACGAGGCCGTTATAAAGAGAAAACTTAGTAGTTTAGATAGATAAACTTTTAACCCTTCCATCCTTATTCAAATTATACTCAGGTTCAACCTTGATATCATTCCCTTCATTTATGATGTCAATTTACTCACTCTTAATATACGTCATTCTTGATTCTATAGGAAGATCTTTCAATACACATTTCAAGATTCGACTATCCCATTCCTCATCAAAATCATCACATGCCATTAGACTTATATCTGAATACTCTTCATTTTTTATAATCATACAATATTTTTCGAATCACTTACTTTACATTGGGTAATGATCCTGGTTCTTCTTTGTTGTGTTATAAACCCACCATCAACTCTGTCTTGTTGCATATCCAAATATCTTTTAACTAATTATGAAGATCTAATTGTGAAAAGTCTTTGACCAGAATCTATTTTCCCCATCATTGAATAATAAAATTTCCTCCCTTTTGTTTTAGCTACATCTAAATCTTTGGCTCGTAAGGATTTCTTAAAATGTATCTTTTCTGAATTGATGTAACATCTTATTTTCCAGACTTCACCAGAATCTTTGGTTCTCAAAAGTTTAACCTCACTATCACATATATCGTGTTATTCAGAATAAAATTTACTTGTCATTTTATTAACTGATGGTCTAGGAGGATATGACCCAAAAAGTAAATTCTCGTGTAAGTTACTCTTTTCAGATTGTGTCATATCATTTATTTGATTGTTTGAGAACAACTCACTTACTTGAACCTTATTATAAGGCTAAAACTGAATGGATATTTTTACTCAGTTACTACAACCGAACTGAGTGTTTTACGAGAACTTTCCTTTAGTTCCAAATACGACCACTGATATTACTAATTTGTTTATACACAGATAAACAGTGTAATTCATATCCATCCTAACTATCCCCTATTCTTGTATAAAAGACCGATAGATGTTATATTTTATCTCTTGATCTTTTCTCAATCAGATTATATGTCCATCAAAAAAGGAATACTATACTGTAGATCACCTAATTGGAGTGAGGAATGATGAACGAAAGTCATTCAGTAACCGTAGAATAAATTTAACAAGTTGAAAACAAAATATGACTGAGGTGTAATCTCATGACTAGCAGAGTAGTTGCAAAAATAATAATAGTTCTATTGTCCATATATTGTGTCAGTGTCGTTGTTGCATATTTTTACAATGTTTCTATTATTTTCCCTTTCTTTATTTCAGACGGACATCATGTTCCAGAACATCGTTTACATGCTATCCGATTAACATTATTTACTACTTTTGTTTATTTTAGTATTCGTTATTTATTTGTAGGCTCAGTCAAACTCTACCCACTCCAAGTTATGGGAATAATTTTATTAAACTTAACGATAGTTGGTACAATGGTCTCTTATGTTAAAGGAGTTGATCCAACTGAATATTTAATATTAATTTTTTACCTGTTTGCGTCTATTATTTTGTACTATGCAGGAAAACCTGAGGTTGTTAAAAGTATTTTTAAAAGGAAATGAATTAGACAGTTCTGATAAACGACAAAACAACTCAGTCACTAATGTGGGTGTGAACCCATTATATTATTCTAAAAGTACTCTGTTAGCACGGGATGATAGGTTTCAAGTGAGTGAGGGATTCAAGATTCGGAAGGGAGTTGAAAAAAAAGGAATTGTAACCTTACTTCATTGGAATAATAATCAACTCCCTGCCTCTAACGAAATGAATAATCTCTAATAATCCAATGTAAATACTCTCACAAATGAATTATTAAGGAACAATTTTAAATATAAACTGAGGGAACATGCGAAGAGATGATTTTCGGAATTATGTGAATCAATTTGGAAAGAACTGGAGTATCAATAATTCCATTGGGAAAAAGAATATTGATGAGGAAATTGAGAAACTCTTTGAAAAAGTTAAAGACGGTTTCGTTAGTGACTTTAGAACTCAAATCAAAATGATGAAGATGACGGATGAAGATAAAAAGTTGTTAGATAATTGTCTTCTAGAACTAGTTGAAGAATGGTTAATACAAAATCAGTCACATTATTGTACAGAAACTGGTTCTCCTCCATACCAAATTACCTTTAAATTTGGAGCATGGAAATAATTAGAATGGACTTAAAATATAGATTCAATAATAGGACTCTACTTTACCTCACCCTATAGACGTTCTCTCAGAACCATCAGACTTTAATACGGACAAGTTAAGAAGGTCTTTATACTCAGGACATATGCATATGTTTTTATTTATGATTTGAAAGACAAACACATTAAAGAAGTATTGTCACTTTTTAGGGAAGTAGACAAACTTGTACAGAAACATAAGAAAGGTCATCAAAACCTATTTGGGTAATTAAAGATTAGGGGATAAAATGAAAAGTTTAATCCTGTCAATTATTTAGGAATTGAATATAAAGAGTTATCAAAAATTATGAGTGTGTGGATGGAAACTCTGTCAGAAGACATTACATTTAATTCCAGAGACAAGATATTGAAGACCAAAACAACTCAAGTTTGAGGAAAACTAGTTAGGCTGATTAAAGATTAGAAATGGAGATAAATTGAAAAAGTCATTTAATGAAATTCAATCTGAAAAAGAAGAGTTAAATGAATATGGATACCCAATACATAAGGAATCAGATTATAAAAAACGACCAGAAATGGATTTTGGGACATGGGTTGGACTAATTTTAGTTTTCACTCTGATGATTTTGGGAATTCTAAAACTTGTAGGAATAATATGATTCCCTTCCACTAATTAACCTTCCAAGTCAAATCCACTTACAGTGTAATCCACATCAGCTTCTGGTATATATTGGGTTCTCTTACTCCACTTATAAGAAATCAAGTGAAACACTCACTCATCATAATCCTCTCCCTCATTCTTCTGTCTTCTCCTGTGATTGGAGAGGAAACTGGTATCTTATACCTTTATGAAGGTTCTTCTGGTATTCTTTGGAAAGAATTTGGAGATAAAGAAACTAACCCAATTTATAAAGGGGATATTGAGAATGGAAAACCGAATGGTGTGGGTGTTATGACTTTCCCTGATGGAAGAAAGTATGTTGGTGAAAACAAGGATGGGTTTCCAAATGGCCAAGGAACAATGACTTGGTCTAATGGAGTAGAGTATGTCGGGGAATATAAGGATGGGAAACCTAATGGTCAAGGAACAGTGACTTACTCTGATGGGGAAAAGTGTGTAGGAGAATGGAAAAATGTTGGATTTCGGAATGGGAAATGTTACGACAAAAACGGAAACATCCAATACAAGTATGTGAATGGAAAAAGGATAAGACAATAACCCCCCTTTATAAAACAAACACCCCCAAAAAATACCACCAAGTCAAAAATTCACACATTTACGACCCTAGACTCCAAAACACCAACAAATCAAAATCCACTCACATTGTATTTCAAACCGATTGATGTTATTTATATGGTTATCCTTATTAACTTATGGGTAACTTGTTTGAAAAATCATATGGAGAAATTATGGAACCAAAATTTAACTTTGCTGATTCCGAGTCTATACCTTGGTTGAAGTCAGAAATTGCAGAAGGCGTTGAGGTGAAAACTCTTTGCTCTGCGAATAGTATGATTATGGAACTTTATCAATTTGCACCGAATATCACCTATCCCGATCATATCCATGACGGTCCCGAATTTGTTTATCTCCTAGAGGGAAGTGCTCGTCAAGATGGTAAATGGCTTGAAGCAGGATGGGCTAGTTCTGCTGAAACCGGAACACTCGACAGAGGATTTTTAAGTGGCGAGAAGGGGTGCCTCACCGTTGCGGTCTATACACGATCTAAATATATATAAATTGAGCACTAACAAACGCATGCAGTCGGACACAGATACGCTGCACCTTGTATGCGTGCGTTGGTAGAGTTAAATGTGAGTGACCTTCACCATAAATTCTTCACAGTCAGACAATCAACACAAACATTATTCACGATTGGACATCCGTTAATTCTAGTGCAGATTTCTCTTTCAACCATAACTCTCTATGGTGGTTCATTAACTTGAACTGTGGTGTCATGTCTTTAAATTAAAGTGGGAGTTTGAAGGTCATAGACTATTGCAACAATTATTAACATGAATGACCCAACATACAAAAAACACCACCATAGAAGGAAATTTAGGAATTATTCCCACCCAAACGTACCCGGAGGTTTGTGAGTGATATCGTAAAACACTGTTTCAATGCCAGCAAGGTCAAGTATTGATTCTACTAGAGGATCAAGTAAATCCCAATCAATACGAGCAAATTGAGCTGTCATCACGTCTTCAGAAACAACTGGCCGTAATACCAGACTGTCTTCTTTTCCATTTTTGGAAATCGGCAGCAAGATCACCAGCAACTGAAATATTTTCTGCATCAGAGAATTATCTTTTAGCATTTGAGTTGCTAAATCATCAGCCTCTCTCAGTAGGTCAAGTCGCTCAGTGTCGCAAAAAGCTTTACGAATTAAAAAAGGAGCAGCTGCATCTTTACAGTTTGAACCTAATTGCAAGACAACGCGATTTATGTTCCGGACTTCATTTGTTAAAAGCGTTGCCTTTTTTTCCAGCCAATCCCAGTCAAGTGGTGTATTCCAGAGAACCGCCGGCGGTGTGTAAGTTCTTTGATCACCCTGTACTCCGACTGAACGCACAGGAAGAATTTGACTTTCACAATTACTATTCTTCAGACAGTCTGAAACTTCCGCGGCTGTTTTCTCAAGCTCCGAAAACGTCTCATCTCCGTTGGCACATAAAACATTAATTGAAAGTCCAGGGCCGGGAAAAGGATGCCTCCAGACAATTGAATCCGGTAACTCCAATAGAGTTCCAACCTGCCTTACTTCATCCTTGTAAAGATCTTTGAGTGGTTCTACAACTTTGCCGGAACTCATCAAATCCAGAACCTCCGGCACACGATTGTGATGTGATTTTATTACTTCTGAGTGTTCGGTGCCGCCTGACTCAATGATGTCAGGATAGAGTGTTCCCTGTCCCAGCATCCATTCAGATTCAGACAAATTCAATTCGCTCAAGAATTTGTCACGCATCTGAATGAAGGTTGCGCCGATTTTATGCCGTTTTATTTGCGGATCAATCTGTGCTGAAACCGCATCCAGAAAAAACTCACTGTAATCTCTTGATTCAATGTTGTCATAGCCTAACTTTTGGTAACGCTCGATAATTTCAGTGCTTTCATCTTTTCTCATGAAACCGTTATTGATGTAAAGCCCGAGTATTTTTTCTTTGCCAAGAGCTTTATTTAACAGGGCAAAAGCCACAGACGAATCCACACCACCACTGATAAACATCAAAACTTTGCGCTCCGCAACTTCCTGACGCAGGCGTTCAGTAGTCTCCTCAATAAAAGTTTCCATTGACCAACGGGAACTCACGTCGCATAAGTTGACGAAATTTTCCAGCATTGTCAGTCCCTGTTCCGAGTCATTTACTTCAGGATGGAACTGCAGAGTATAAAGCGGACGATTGCGGTGATTCATGGCTGCAACACATCCTGAGTCAGTAACTCCTGTGACTTCAAAATCTGGAGGACATTCTGTGACACTGTCCTGGTGACTCATCCATACCTGATTCGGAAAACTAACGTTTTTCCAAAGTGGAAAATCTGCAGTCTGAGTTAAGAATGCTTTGCCGAATTCACCTTTGCCGGTGTTGGTGATTGTTCCGCCAAATTCTTTAGCAATCAATTGATGACCGTAACACAAACCTAGTACAGGTAGATTCAACTCCAATATTTTTGAATTAAATTCTGGAATATCAGTTGAATAAACGGAAGACGGCCCTCCTGACAGTATTATGCCTTTAGCCTGCAGTAGTAATTCCTCATTTGCGGATGGAGAAAATATTTGGGTGTAGGCACCTAAATGTCGTATTCGTTTTGCAATCAGATGTGCGTACTGACTTCCAAAATCCAGCACAGCTATAAAGTCCTGCATTGCTTTTCCTTTCAGAGCAAGATAATCTATTTGATGACTCATCCTAGCAGTATCTGAAAATTTGCACAATCTCACATGGAGCTTTCGCATGTTTGGAATCGGGCTTCCCGAAATGATTATCATCGCCGCAGTCGCACTTGTTTTTATCGGTCCGGATAAACTCCCTGGAGTTTTACGTTCCCTTGGAAAAGGTCTGGTTGAACTTAAGCGTGCTACCAGCGACGTTCGTTCAACTGTGCAGGATGAAATGCACAAAATTGAAGAAGAGATTGAACTCAAAGATGTACGCCAATCCGCGGAAGATTTCAGAAATGAACTAGGCGGAGTTGCAAATAAGATGGATCCCCTGGCCCTCTCAAAAATGAGTTCCGGAGAGAAACTTGATAAAATTGCTGACGCAATCGAAAATACTAAAACAGATGAATCTGAGCTTGAAACTGTAGAGGAAATAACATCAACCAAAACAAGAACCAACGGCATTTCCGCAGAGGATTTTCCTGCTCCGGAAACTGCTGAAGAAAATACAGAAGAATTAACAACTGTTGAAAAATCAACTGCCGATAAAACTTGATGCTGTTGAATGTGTCCTGCTGAAAAGAGGATCCTTGAAGTGTATAAAAAGCTTGGCGTAGATTTTTTTGTGTGATAGTGTCTAGGTTTAGTTGATGATTGTATAATCAACTGAACCAGTTTAAATAAGAGCGAGCCTATTAACAAAGGGGTTTCGAAATTAACTTATAATTGAATTTGAAAGGTTAGCTATGAGTAGCCAGGAAGAATTGGTGAGTGATTATAAAGCTTCAGTTAAAGAAGATTTAAAGAAACGTCAACAGAGAATTGACGAAGGAGAAGCACTTGATAAAGAGATTCACCAGCGGATGGATGCCGGTGAAATAGGTGTATCACATGGTACTGACAAGCATATAGGCGTTATTATGCTTAGCGTGGCGACAGTATTTACAATTTTTTGTCTTTTTGTTATTTTTGGTATGAGCCCAGCTCATTACATTGGCTAATTAGAGACTCAAAGCTAAAAGTCCACAGAACACCGTGGCCGGAACCTCAGGCACACATTTTTAGATTTTTTGTCTCTTGAGCATCTTTTCAGCATATTCTACATCTTGGGGTACATCCACTCCGACACCGTCATTTTCTGCTTCCACGCAGAGCAGAGTTTCCCCGTTTTCCAATATTCTCAGTTGTTCCAATTGTTCGGTTTGTTCAAGAACAGACTGGGGCCACTGATGAAACTGCAGCAGAAAATCCCGTTGAAACAAATACACACCTAGGTGACGCCAAATTGCAAAATTTTCAGTTTGTGGGGAACGTGGAAATGGAATCAGAGACCTTGAAAAATAGAGGGCCTGGTTTTTTTTGTTTAATGTTACTTTAACCACATTAGGATCATGTAACATTGCCTCATCGGTGATTTTATAAATCAGGGTCGCGCCTTTAGTACCTTCCGTGTTATGTGCCTGCAGGATCAGTCTTTCCAAATCCGAAGGCAGAACCAGCGGTTCATCACCCTGAATATTCAGTACCCATTCGCAGGAACGTCCGGAAAGTGCTTCAACTATCCTGTCAGTACCTGTTTTGTGCTCCGTACTTGTCATTACACCTTTGGCTCCAAATTTTTCAACTGCATTCAAAATACGCTGATCGTCTGTTGCAATCAGAACTTCGTCAATTGACTGAGTCTGCATTGCACGTTCCCATACGTGCTGAATCATTGATTTTCCAGCAATTTCCACCAAAGGTTTGCCAGGAAATCTACTAGACGCATAACGCGCAGGAATTACCGCTAGTGTTTTTGGGGCTCCGGATACGTTCACAAATACTTGTGCTAAAGGTGATTAAATCTTAATATTTTACCAGTTGATAAACACGTTCCAGAATACCATCCAGTCCTTTGTTACGCAGACGTTCATCGAGGATATCGCAGGTTTCCAAAAGTTCCAGTTTGCCGTATTGCGAAAAAAACATCTCTATTTCCGCGTCAGCAACGCTGAAAGGTGGTCCGCTCATTTGCTCCTGCTCATACTCCAGTGTAATGAGTAAAAGACGTCCACCAGGAGCAAGAAATGACAACAGGTGTTCTGCATATTTTTGCCGCTCCGACTGAGCAAGGGCAACTATCGAACCTCGATCATAAATTGCTGCAAATAAACCGGTCTGCTCCTGGCTTAAGTCAAAGAAGTCACCCTGATAAATATCTATTGAATCATTCTTGAAAAGTTGCAATTTACCGGCTGGCTGGATTGAATGTGCTATTTTATTTTCAGCATAAAATTCTTCAACTGGCTGACTCACCAACTCAACACCAACAACTTTTTTCGTTCTGTTTGCCAGCCAGGGTAAATCCAGAGTTTTACCACAAAGTGGAACAAAAATGTTTTCTGGTTCTGACTTTAACAAATGCGCAGAAAAGCGTCTCAAATATGTATTTACCTGCGGAAGATGAAAACCGATTCGGCCTTCCTGCCAGCGTGATTCCCAGATGTTCATAAACTGTATCAGTATAATAAAAACTAAATGCTAAATGCCAAGTTCACTACGGTTAATTCTTAGCGATTCAGGCCGCAGATGTTCATAACGCCAGCGATGCCACGGTACAATGAATCCGGAAGCAAACTCATCTACTACTTCTGTTGTAAGTTTTCCCGCTAATGCATTGTATGATTCAGCAACTTTTTCATCTTCTGAAAGTACATGCTGTTTTCTGACAAGAAATATCAAATCACCGCTGTGCGCTTCTATCAGTTTTAAACGGATCACCCATTGTTCATTAGAAGAACAATCCTTTGTACAGGGAAATGAAGCGAAA
>Ga0233426_10000737_pt1 | contig 32900 bp, 28 predicted proteins | sample SI_118_April2016_6_FD_179875 | JGI IMG/M metagenome (GOLD analysis project Ga0233426, IMG submission 179875) | Seawater microbial communities from Saanich Inlet, British Columbia, Canada - SI_118_April2016_10_MG | ecosystem: Environmental > Aquatic > Marine > Inlet | place: Canada: British... | reverse complement strand
AGAACACTATCTCCCTCACAAAAAGAAATAGGTCCTAAAGCAAATATATTCGGATTTGGCAATGCGTGTATTTCCACTAAAATACTATCGTATCCGCTACAACCATTTACATCTACTTCTTCAACTAATAACTGAAACACACCCGAATTGTTAAGGTCCATGATGATGTGTTCAGTTCCGTTACCTGAAGTAATAGTTGCAATAGCAGTATTTGCTTGCACCTGCCAATTATAGGTTGACCCAATAGTATAGGGCACCCCAAAATTGTGGTTAGTTCCTGCGCAAAGGTGCACAGTACTTTGTGCCACAACTTGTGTAGCAAATGCAATAAGCAATAATATGATAGCTTTTAGTTTACGCATATATTACCAGTGACTAATTGGTCCTGTTGATGGTGTAGCGTAAATAGTTACAGTTTGGATACTAGACTGAGGACAAATACCTGTTGTAGTATAAGTTACAGAATAAGTAGTCCCTGAAATACCACCTGTAATCTCTCCTGTTGAGGAATTTATTGTTTCCCCTCCAGTTGGTACTGGAGCAGTAAATGTAAATACCCCACCTGCCGTTCCAGTTACTGTAGCAGAATTTGAAGATCCTTCACAATAATCTGTTAATGTAAATGTAGCATCATCTAATGGAGTAACTGTTACTGTTTGCGCGCTAGACTGAGGACAAATACCTATTGTAGTATAAGTTACAGAATAAGTAGTTCCAGCAATACCACCTGTGATCTCTCCAGTTACTGAATTTATTGCTTCCCCTCCAGTTGGTGCTGGAGCAGTAAATGTAAATACCCCACCTGCCATTCCAGTTACTGTAGCAGAATTTGAAGATCCTTCACAATAATCAGTTAATACAAATGTAGCATCATCTAATGGAGTAACTGTTACTGTTTGAATACTAGATTGAGAACAAGCACCTATTGGTGTAGTATAAGTTACAGAATAAATAGTTCCTCCAGTACCACCAGCAATCTCCCCTGTTACTGAATTTATTGCTTCCCCTCCAGTAGGTGCTGGAGCAGTAAATGTAAATACACCGCCTGCCGTTCCAGTTACTGTAGCAGAATTTGAAGATCCTTCACAATAATCAGTTAATGTAAATGTAGCATCATCTAATGGAGTAACTGTAATTGTTACATCATCAGAAGCAGTACAACCACTACTTGTTTCTGTAAAAGTAACTGTATAAGTAGTGGAAGTTGTAAGAGGTGGTGGCGGGAAATTAGAACCAGTTCCAAGAACAATGCCTAACGGATCAGCCGCATCAACCCAAGAGTAAGTTCCTGCACTAGCACTACTAGCATTTAAACTACTTGGAGCGTACCCATCACATATTGTTTGGTCAGCAATAGCGGTAACTACTGGTAAAGCATAAATTTCTAAAGTAACAGGAACTGAAGGTCCTTCACACCCGTTCAGTGATTCGGTTACATAGTAAGTATGAGTCCCAACTGTTGTTTGCCCTGTAGCAAAACTATTTCCAGTAAATACATTAGTTGTTAATGCTGCATCCGAATACCAATTTACACTAGCTCCTATTGCTGTTAAATTTGGAATTACAGAACCTAAACAAGCAGTTTGTGAAATAGCAGTTGTTGCAGTTGGTAATGGGATTACAGTAACATCCACACTTACAGGCGCACCTAAACAACCATTTATATCCATTTCTGTAACCGTAATAGTATAAGTACCTGGAGTTATCCCCCAGTCCACTGTAATATTATCAGTAGTTGCTCCATTATTGAGCGTACCCCCTCCACTTAATGCCCACTGATAAGTTGACCCGGCAGTAGGAGGATTGATTAAATAGGGTTCAGAAAGTGAACCTGCACATACCGTTTGTGTTGGGGATGTGTTCGTTTGAGCAATCAATTGATTACTTCCTAATAACAAAGTGATTATCACTATTGCTTTCAGTAATTTGTTTGTTGTTTTCATGACCTTAACGTTTTTGATTATTATTTAAATTTAGTTGTGACTTATTGGCGGAGTAACTATCGTATTGATAGGAACCGTTATTATTGACGACCAACTACTGTTTGTACAGCCGTTATCTTCCCTGACTTTAACACGGAATTGAGTAGTAGTCGATATATTTAAAAAAGTAACTGGGTTTGTAGTCTGAAAACCTGGAGATGTCATATTTACCCAGCCACTACCTGTATTATATTGAAATCTGTATCTATTTACAGGAATAGATGTTGATGCCGTTAAAATAATATTATCTCCTATACAGGCAGGATTTGGCACTGCTGAAAGCGTAACAGTAGGTATAGGGTTAGTTGTGATAACAACTGTATCAGTAGCAATACAACCATCTACATCTGTAAAGGTTACAGTATATATTGAAGTTGTATTTATTCCAGAATTAAAACTAGGATTTTGAAGATTTGGATTCGTAAAAGCAGATGGAGGCGACCAACTATATGTACCACTACTACTTCCATTTGCAGTTAAATTATTAGGAACACCACCATTACAAATTGTTTGATTTGTTCCTGCAATAATAGAAGGATTTATTACTAATGAATTGCCACTATATATAGAATATGGCACGATAGAACAACAACTCCCACTGCTCCAGCCACCTGTCTGGCAGTCACCAATCACACTTAAATCAATTGATAAATCTTGAGGTAAACAAGAATTACCAACTGTTAATTGAAAACTTAAAGTAAAAGGACCAGTAGATGATGTTCCATAATCAGGGTTCCACCAAGATGAGTTTTGAAACCTATAACCAGGCCCAAAATTTAATCCACTTGGATATGTGTTTTGAGTATCCCAAATCCAATAACCACTTGAACCTCCAGGATTACCAGGTGCTGAAACTGGCGAAATTGAAGACCAACCCACACCATAATTAATATCAAAAGCAATTATCCAATTAGCATTTACTTGAGTAAAACTACTTAGCGTATAGGTAATTGTAACAACTTGCCCTGCAACATACGGGCCAGCAGGAGACATAGATGCAGTTTGTGTACCTACACATTGCGCCTTAATATTGTTAGAAAAAACAATACAAAAGAAAAAAGATAATATTTTTGAAAATCTTAGCAAAACAAAGTTTTGCAAAACTACAAATAAGTTAACAAAACAACTACTCTACAGGAACTAATTCATAATCAACATAATGATGTAAAGGCGCATAAGTGTTTATTCTCCCGCCACCTGTCACATTCTGAAACTTAAATAAAGAAAAATCAGAACAAAAATGCATTACAATATTATATGCAATATGAGTATACTTAGCCTGATTAGTATTGTATTTATTTTCAAACAATTCTAAAAAAGAAACATCATGATTATTTGAATTACTAAAACTATAAGCATCAGGAAACTTAACATCTAAAAACATTAAATTATGAATATCTAAATTATCATATTTCTTCCAATCATATAAACCAAAAACTAAAGAAGTAGAATCCATACCTCCAATAGAACCTAATATTTTACTTACAAATGCCTTATTTTCTGAAGGAATAATAACCACTTGATTTGCATTAAATAATTTACGAATTGAATCCACTTTTGTAGAATACACTGTATATGTTTCAACTACCTTTTCCCCTTGAGAGAATAAGTTTTTTATATAAGCAGATTTACCTTTATTTTTTTTATCATTAAGAACAATAATTCTATCCTGTTTATGATGTTTTAAAACATAATCTTTAATAATATTCATCTGCACTTGAAAAGAAGGCGAAAGTAGATAAACAGCTTTATATTCTTTCACATTATTAGTATTCTTTGAAAGTGGAAAAATTAATATTTTAGTAGTATCATTACCATACCTCTCACACAGTAAACTAAAATTATTCGCATATAAAGGTCCAATAATAATATCCATATTATCTAAAACTCTTGAACTAATAATTTGATGTATTTTTAAGCGATCCTTATTTGTATCAAAAGTATGCAGTTGAATATTTTTCCCTTGCTTTCTTAAAGAATCAATTGCTAATTCAATACCAAGGTGAAAGGATAATGCAACTTCAGAACCTTTATAATAGATATTAGGAATTTCTGTATCATCCTCAAAATCATTAAACATTGTATCATTCTTCACTAGATAATAAGGCATTAGCAAAGCAATATTCAGCACTGAAGTGTCTTTGGTTTCAGCCGCTAATTCAATTTGCTTTTGAATACTTATATGTTCCTCATTATTGTTTTGATTACCAGAAAGAATAGGAACATACAAGAGCTGATTATAATACAAACGCTTTTGAATCTCATTATTCTCTATAATATCAGCTGTTGTAACTTTATGTAATTTAGCAATTGATTTAAGTGATTCGCCTCCTTTTACAATATGCTTAACATACGTATCTCCTTCAAAAACAAGTGTATCACCTACTGATTGTGCAGATAAGCTACAAACAAATAAAACTGCTGCTGAAAAAAATATTTTTTTTACTATTCCCATTCAATTGTTGCTGGTGGCTTAGATGAAATATCATATACCACACGGTTAATCCCCTTTACTTTATTGATAATATCATTCGATACTTTTGCCAAAAACTCATAAGGCAAGTGCACCCAATCAGCAGTCATTCCATCAGTTGATTCTACTGCTCTTAAAGCAACTGCATTTTCATAAGTACGCTCATCACCCATCACTCCAACCGACTGTATAGGTAAGAAAATTGCTCCTGCTTGCCATACTTTATCGTACAAACCAGCACTTCTTAATGAAGAGATAAAAATATGATCTACCTCCTGTAATATAGCTACTTTTTCAGGTGTAATATCTCCTAAAATACGAATTGCTAAACCTGGACCAGGAAAAGGATGCCTTCCTAACAACTCCTCATCAATTCCCATTGAACGACCAATCCTACGCACTTCATCTTTAAATAAAGTTCTTAAAGGCTCAACAATACTAAGCTTCATGTAATCAGGTAAACCACCAACATTATGGTGCGATTTAATAGTTTGTGAAGGTCCTCCTGTTGCCGAAACAGATTCGATTACATCAGGATAAATAGTACCTTGTGCTAACCACTTTACATTCTCTAACTGATTTGATTCATCATCAAACACATCAATAAACATTCCACCAATTGCTTTACGCTTTTTCTCAGGATCAGAAAGTCCAGCCAATACATCATAAAAACGGTCTTTTGCATTTACCCCTTTTACATTTAAGCCCATTCCTTTATACTGTTCCAAAACACTTTCAAACTCCCCTTTTCTGAGTAAGCCGTTATCTACAAAAATGCAATATAAATTTTCGCCAATAGCTTTATGCAATAACACTCCAGCAACAGTAGAATCTACTCCACCTGAAAGTCCTAAAACAACTTTATCATTTCCTATTTTTTGTTTTAAATCAGCAACTGTTTCCTCAACAAATAAAGCGGGTGTCCAGTCTTCCTGAAAACCACAAATTCCAACTAAGAAATTCTTTAAAATAGTAGCACCATCCTTTGAATGATAAACTTCTGGATGAAATTGCAAAGCATAAGTTTGCTCTCCCTCAATATGATAAGCTGCAACCTTCACATCATTTGTAGAAGCAATAACTTTATAATTATCAGGAATTGTTGCAATTGTATCTCCATGACTCATCCATACTTGCGAATCAGCAGGAACATCTTTCATTAATTCATTTTCAGTATCCACAAACGACAAATTTGCTCTACCGTATTCTCTAGTGTTTGACGGCAAAACTTCACCACCAAACTCATGCGCCAAATGTTGCGCACCATAACAAACTCCTAATAAAGGTAATTTTCCTTTTATAGCTGATAAATCAGGAATAGGAGCATTTTCTTCACGAACAGAATGCGGAGAACCAGACAAAATAACAGCTTTCCAACTACCATCCATTTCTGGCATTTTATTGTAAGGATGGATTTCAGAATAGATATTTAACTCTCTTACTCTCCTAGCAATAAGCTGTGTGTATTGCGATCCGAAATCTAATATTAGTATTTTCTCGTGCTCCATTTATCTATTTTATTTTAGGGGATAAAACTACAAAATTAGGGTTTAGCGGATTTAAATTCTCTTTCATTATTTTTATAAAGTTTTCCCCATGTGTTAAATAAAAAGAAATGAAATTATCATGGCGTTCTTGCAAGGCATTATTAGGAAATAAATTTGCTTTTAATTTACTTATTTGCAACAAGGAGTTTTCATGCTTTTGTTTTTCTAGCCTAAGTAACTTTTGTTCCAATTGCTTAAAGGATTTTTGTTGTTTTTGCATCTGTGATTTAACACTATTCTGCAAACCAATATCATTAGTTTTCTTTAAAATCGACTCATAAACCAATTCCATTTCATCAATTTCCTTTTGCAGTGAAGTAGTTTCATCTGTTTTTAAGAGAATAAACTTCTTCTGCAACTGATGTTCATCTAAAAATAAATCAGCAACAGAAAAACATAAATCCTCTCTTTTTTTATCTTGATTAGAATTAAGCAACATTGCTGAATTTCTGAGTAATAATATTGGAAAGGGAATATTTTCTTGTTCAAAAATTGTTTTTAATTGCATCCAATACCCAACCTCAGCCCCACCACCAATATAAGCGATATTTGGCAAAACAGTCTCTTGATAAAGTGGTCGCAACAATACATTAGGACTAAAACTTTCAGGATTCTCTTCAATCTCTTTTTCAGCAACCCCTCCTTTTATCAATTCTCTTTTTCCATCAGATAATTTGAAAAAATTGATAGGGCGAACATAGGCTTGTGCCTTGTATTCTTTCGCTAAATCAGCACTACATTTAATGATTGCTTTTTCAAACCCTTGTTCTAAAATATCTTTTTTAATAGTAGGGATAAATTGTTGCTTTAATCTTTTATCATCCCCATCCAATATGACCAAACCATACTTGCCAAATAATTCATTTACTAAATAGCGAGTGGCATCAGCCAAATTATCATTTTTTAAATATGCACTTTCAAAAAGGAAAACTAATTTTTTAGCATTTTCAGAAATTCCTAATATTGATTTTAGCTCTGCTAAAATCAATTCAAATCCATCCAAAGTCATTCGCCCTACAGCACCAGTTTGTTTGCTATCCCATTCTATTTTTTTTCCAAAGAGATTAATATGATTTACTTCCTGAAAATCATGATCCTCAGTAGCCATCCAAAAAACGGGGACAAAATTATGCTTAGGATATTTTTCTTGTAATTGTTCAGCCAGATTAATAGTAGAAATTATCTTATAAATAAAATAAAGAGGACCTGTAAACAAGCAAAGTTGATGCCCTGTTGTTACCGTAAAAGTATTTTGACTAAGTAAATTTTCAATATTCTTTTTAGATAGATTAGACAATGAAACATTGCTATTTTGCTGAGTTAAAACCTCAACTAATACTTCCCTATTTATAGGGTAATTTTGCTTTTCAGAAATTTGTTTTTCAAAATTCTCTAGGGAAGAAAAATGATTTACAAAAGGTTTTAGTTTCTCGTCCTCATTCAGATAATCAAGTACTAATTTTGAAAACTTATTGGTTTCTTGATATGAAATTTCTGAATTTTCCAAACTTTATTTTTTCATGATAAATCCACCAGCAATCAAATCATCTCCTTCATAAATTGCAGCAGATTGTCCAGGAGCAATACCTTCTACTTTTTTATGAAAAAGCACCTTAAGGTTTTCACCATCACTTGTAATAGTTGCCATTTCACCTTTATGTTTGTATCGAACCTTTACCAAACATTCCATCCCATCTTCAATTTTATCGTACTTTATGTAATTTACATTTCTAATGAACATTTCTTGTTTCTGCAAATCCTCCTTTGTCCCTACAACTACTGTATTTTCCTCAGGGTTTATTTCAATAACATAAGTAGAATTTGGCCCTAAAGAAACACCTATCTTCCTCTGCCCAATAGTATAAAACGGATATCCATCATGCGTACCAACAATATGTCCGTCAGTAGTAACAAAGTTACCTCCTTTTACTTTTTCTTCTAGCCCTTCTACTCTTCTTTTAAGAAAACCTCTGTAATCATTATCAGGGATAAAACAGATTTCATAACTCTCACTTTTTTCAGCCAATGCTTTATACCCTCTATCCAAAGCCATTTGCTTTATGTCCTTTTTATGATATTCTCCCATAGGGAAAATAGTACGCATTAAGCATTCCTGGGTTACTCCCCAAAGCACATAAGATTGATCTTTACTGTCATCCAAACCTTTGGACACTACAAAGCGATTATTAACCTCACGCACTTGAGCATAATGACCAGTAGCAATAAATTCACAGTTAAGCATATCAGCACGCTTTAAAAGTGCTTCCCACTTAATGTGAGTATTACACAACACACAAGGATTTGGCGTACGACCAGCAATATATTCATCTACAAAATTGTCAATTATAAAACCCTTAAACTCATCACGAATATCTAAAATAGTATGCGGAAAACCACAATCAACAGCCAATTGGCGGGCATCATTTATTGAATCCAAACTACAACAACCTGTTTCTTTTTTATTTCCTCCAGAGGAGTCATAATCCCAAGTTTTCATGGTTAAACCAATTACTTCATAACCCTCTTCATGCAACAATAAGGATGCCATAGTACTATCAATACCACCACTCATTGCCATTAAAACTCTTCCTTTACTCATTGTAATTTATTATTGTATCACTAATACCTTCCTCAGTAAAATATTCCCAAATGCCTGTTTTTATATCACTTGCATAATAGCCTTTATAATATACCTGTCCGTTAGGATGAAAAAAAGTTTGAACCCCTTGCCTATTTCCGCTATTATAAGCTGTTTCCATCTTTATTTTTCCATCCATAAAGTACTGTACCCAGGCGCCATCTTCAATTCCTTTATTCCATTTTTTTATCTCATACAAATCCCCAGTATAATAATAGGTTTTAGTTGCTCCGTTCAACTGTCCTTTATTATATTGTTCACTCATCATTAGTACACTATCAGCACTAAAATAATTCCAAGTACTATCCTTTAATTCATTTACATAAAGCCCTGCTGCTTTTAACTTTCCGTTTTTATAAAAGATATGAGTTGCTGCTGCTTTTCCTTTATGAAAAAACTCTTTTTCGGCTTGTAATTCTCCTGATGAGTAATAGTATTGAAATATTCCAGAAGGCTTATCATTTTTGAATTGCCCTTTGTAACGGCATTTACCATTATCGTATGATTTTTTCCAAACACCTTGTTTTAACCCGCTTGCATCAACTTCATTAATCGCTTGACTAAAAGACAAAAATGGGAGAAGTAAGAAAAATAAAAGTGCTTTTTTCATAGTGATAATTTTTTTGCAAATATAGAAAGAAAAGGATAAATTGATTACAATTGTTTTTCCATCAATTGCTCAACACCATCAACAAAACTTTCCCAAGAAAAACGTTTCTTTTCAGTACTAGTATTAAGGGTGAATTCAGCCTCTTTATTGTTCGTGTAGAAATCAACTATTGCATCAGCTATTTCAGTTGGGGTCCCTGAAGTAACATAACCAACCTTATTATTTGGCACAATTTCGGCCAAACCACCAACATTAGTCACCAACATTGGCCTATCAAAAGAATAGGCAATTTGAGTAACGCCACTTTGGGTTGCTGTGCGGTAAGTTTGCGTAATCATATCAGCAGCACAAAAATAATCTTTGACTTTATCCGCAGGAATAAAATCACTTTTCATAATGATGCTTTTTTTAATTCCTAAATCAGCAATCATATTGGTATATTCTGTTTTATCATCATAGAACTCCCCAGCAATAATTAATTTTATACCCATTACTTTTATGCGACTATCTCCCATGGCTTGTAACATTAAATCCAAGCCCTTGTACTTACGCACAAAACCAAAAAAGAGTAAGTGTTTGTCAGCCAAGTTAAGCCCTAAGTTTTCTATGGCTTTTTCTTTAGAAATCTTACTTCCAAAGACATCATAAATAGGATGTGGAATAAACTTTTTAGCAGTAGTATTTGTGAACTTTGAAAGGTCATCCAACACAGAGGATGAAAGCGTTAAAAATGCACCACAACTTTTTACAAAATAGCGAGTAAACAAAGTATCGCCAATTCTTTTTTCATGAGGAATAACATTATCCGTTATGGCTAGAATTTTAATTTTCTTATTCAATAACCTTGCAATTGTACCCAAGCAAGGCGCCATAAAAGGCAACCAATATCTTATGATAACATAATCAGGTTTTTCTGCATTAATTTTACGCGCAACATTTATCCAGTTAAAAGGATTAACTGAATTGATAAGCGTTTTAATCTTTAGGTTTTTTGGAGCTTCACCAGTTTCGTATTGTGTAGTTCCTGGGAACAAAAATCCAGGATATTGAAGGGTGAAAGAATAAAGGGTTACATCATCTCCTCTATCGTAATATTCTTGTGCTAAAGCATTATTAAAGTTCGCTATTCCACCTCTAAAAGGAAAAGCAGGACCAATTATAATTACCTTTCTTTTAGTCAAAATCTATACTTCTTTTTCTACATGATAGTTGTTTCTATCATAAGCATTACGAGAAACCATCTCGGCAATAAAACCAGCCAAAAATAATTGTACTCCAATAATCATAGCAGTAAGTGCAATATAAAATCCTGACATATTTGCAATATTTTTTGCAGGAATAACTGCAAACATGGCATACAATTTAGCACCAGTAATATAAGTAAATACACCAAAACCAAGCATAAACATTAAGCTACCCAACACTCCGAAAAAGTGCATAGGCTTTTTACCAAAACGAGAAACAAAAGTAATCGTAAGCAAATCCAAGAAACCATTTACAAAACGCTCTAAACCAAACTTAGTAACACCATACTTACGACTTTGATGTTCCACTACTTGTTCCGTAATATTCGCAAAACCTGCCCACTTTGCAAGTACTGGAATATACCTGTGCATTTCACCATGTACCTCAACCGATTTTACAACTGTGTTTTTATAGGATTTAAGTCCGCAATTAAAGTCATGCAAATAAATACCTGAAGCCTTACGAGCCGCCCAATTGAACAGTTTTGTAGGTATTGTTTTCATCAAAGGATCGTATCGCTTTGCTTTCCAACCCGAAACTAAATCAAAACCCTCAACAGCAATTTTATTATATAATGCTGGAATTTCCTCTGGGCTATCCTGCAAATCAGCATCCATAGTAATGACTACATCACCTTCAGCTTTTGCAAAACCAACATTAAGTGCAGCTGATTTTCCGTAATTTCTTCTGAATTTTACTCCTTTTATATTTGCATTCTCAGCTGAAATTTTCTCTATAACTTCCCATGATTTATCTTTACTTCCGTCATCAATTAAGAGCACTTCATAAGTAAAGTTATTCTTTTGCATTACTCTATCAATCCAAGCACATAATTCTGGCAAAGATTCTTCTTCATTAAACAAAGGGACTATTACACTAATATTCATAAGCTAGGCGATTAAAGTTGGATCTTCTTTTTTAACAAAAATAGAAATGATTAAAGAGAACAGGAAGCCCATAAAAGTACCTCCTAACATTCCCATTATCATCATCCAATGCGGTTGCATAAACTTACTTGTCATTTGCAAAGCCATATCCAATTCTTCATCAGATATTTCAGGATTTGATTCCAACATAGCTTGTTCTGTAATTTTCATCACTTCACTCAAAGCATTTGGGTCAAGATAAGAAATGTAGATAAACTGATAGAAAGCCAAGATTATTGAAGAGAAGAAAGCGACAGTAGTTCCGAGCTTTAAAGATTCAGCATAAGAGATAAAACCATTGTTATTAATATCGCGATACTGAATAATTGCATAAGCAATAAACCCAATAGTGATAGCATTATTCAACAAAGCAGGGATAACTGACTGTTTATCATCAGCACCTACTGACCACATAATAACCGCAATAGCAACTAAAACCAAGCCTAATACAGCTCCATAGTTCATTGCAAATTTCTTAGTATCCATCTATTTTGTTTTAAAATTAATAGTGGCAAATATAAACAAAAAACGAATTGAAAAATACTTTGTAGAATGTAAGATTATATTAGTTTTGCAGCCTTAAGGGTAAGTCTTGTACGACCAGCTCCCTATGAACTCCCCCAGGGCAGGAATGCAGCAAGGGTAATAGGTTGTAGCGGTGCGATATAAGTAGCTTACCCTTATTTATTTCACTATTATTTAAACGCTTATTTCTCTTAATTAAAGAAAGAGATGTCATATTGAGCTTGCCGAATTGTTGTTTAATCGGCAGAGCCAAATATCTACAAATTTAAATACGGCAACTGTAGATCCTTCAACTATCGTTCAGGATGACAATTTAATTACTGAACAGATCCTGAATAAATTTCAGGATGACAGCATTTATAAAAGTTGTTTTGACCTTATTCATTTTAGCATAAAAGGTGTGAGAAATGCGTGAAAACAAAATCCTGCTTGAGCAAAGCGAGTTTATTTTGTTTCGTGTTTTTACTGCTTTTTTGCGTTTAGAAATGAATACAGTCTTGAACTTTTGGTTCGTTTTGATTCAAGTCAAAATGAACAAAGGAAAATACAAGGGAGATATCTCAATCGCTTTGCTCATATCGATATGAAAAAATCATAATTAAGAAATTCTACTCCACTCCATAAGCCCCTTAGCATAAGGACGATAAGCACGAGCAATATTTATATTTTCTGCTTTGCTACAGACTCTCCCTCTGTTTTGTTTGTCTACCTTTTACTATTATCTTTAATTTCTTTACTAAAAACTAAGTTTTACACCTTTTTTATATTACACAGGATCAACATCCATTATAAAACGAACTGATTTATGGTCAGGATGATTTTGCATTTTTTCAATAATGGTATTCAGGATATTTTTTGCTCCAGTAATTGAGGCTTCATGCTCAATTTTAAGCAATACATTTTTGTGGTAATAGTTCCGTATCCTAGCAATAGAAGGGTATTCAGGACCTAAAACTCTAGCCCCAAAACTTTTGCGCATCAATCCTGCTAAAGCGGAAGCTGTTTCGTCCAATTTCCTTTGGTTTTTGTGCTTCAAAGTAATTCCTATCAATCGGTTGTAAGGCGGATAAGCAAACAGTTTTCTTTCCTCCACCTGCTGGCGAATAAAACTAGTATAATCGTTTGCCTTTAGCAAGCCGAACATTTCGTGTTCTTCATCATAGGTTTGTATCAAAACCTGTCCTTGTTTTCCTTTTCTCCCTGCCCTACCTGCTACTTGCATCATCAACTGAAAAGCCCTTTCGTAAGCCCTAAAATCAGGAAAATGCAACATACTATCTGCATTCAAAATACCAACTAGGGAAACATTGTCAAAATCCAAACCTTTAGTTACCATTTGTGTTCCCACCAATATAGAAATCCTGCCCTGCTCAAAGTCAGTTATTATCTGCTGATGGGCATTCTTACCCCTAGTCGTATCATAATCCATACGCTTGGTTACATATTCTGGAAGCAATTCTTTTAAACTCTCCTCAATCTGCTCGGTACCAAAACCTTTGTCCGAAAAATCGTTAGCCGTACAACTCGGGCAAACGGCAGGAACCTGCTCGGTATAACCACAATAATGACACTTTAACTGCTTGTTCCATTTATGAAAAGTAAGGCTCACATCACAACTGTTGCAATTGGGCGTGTAGGCACAAGTCCCGCAACTAATCACTGGGGAATACCCTCTCCTATTCTGAAATAAAATTACTTGTTTTCCTGCTGCTAAAGTTTCCTCAATAGCACTTAGCATTTTGGGTGCAAACTGCTGTTTCATCTGCTTTTTGAGGTGGGCTTTGCGTATGTCAATTGTTTCAATTTTTGGCAAAGCAATATCAGCAAAACGAGTGTGCATTTCCACCAAAGCATATTTTCCTGTCTTGGCATTATAATAGCTTTCCACACAAGGGGTAGCCGAACCCAATAATACTTTTGCTTCATGCAAATGAGCCAAGTAAATAGCGGCATCTCTCGCATGGTATCTTGGGGCTGGTTGGTGCTGCTTAAAAGAGGAATCATGCTCCTCATCTACAATAATAAGCCCTAAATTGCTAAAGGGTAAAAACAAGGAGGACCTTGCCCCTAACATAATTGGGTATTGTACCTTTTCGCTATCCTGCTCTTGTACTGCTTTCCAAACTTCTACTCGCTCTCCATTGTTTAGATGCGAGTGAGTAATCCCTACTTTGTTGCCAAAGTGCTTTTGCAAACGTTTTATGATTTGGGTGGTCAAAGCAATTTCGGGTAGCAGATACAAGACTTGCTTTCCTTGTTTTAACTGTTCTTCAATTAACTTTATGTAGAGTTCCGTTTTTCCTGAGGATGTAACCCCATGCAATAAGCAGACTTCCTTTTCAGTAAAAGCTGTTTCTATTTCATTTAATGCTTTCTGTTGAAAGTCTGCTAGCTCCTTATCTCCTATTAATTCTTGGTTCGATTTTAGCAATCGGCTTATTCCCTCCTCCTCAACACAAAAGATTTCTTTTTTTACCAATGCATTAAAAATAGCTCTACTAAATCCTGTTTCCTTTAGCAAGTCAGTAATCACCCATTTTTTACTTGGGTTTTCTGTACTTAGTTTCTGATAAGCTTCAACAAATTCTGATTGTTTAGCACTTAACTTTGTATTTTTCAACAACTCATCACTCGCTACAAAACGAGCAATTTTCACCACTTTTTCCTTGTACTTTTCGTGCAAGTCTTCCTTTATCTGCACCACTTCCTTTCGGATAAGTTCATTAATAAACGAAAATATATTTTTGATAGGAATCAGCTTAGCAATTTCAGTAATACTCAATTCATCTTGATGACTAAGTGCATTTATAAGCAAGGTTTCCTCTGTCTTTAAATCTTCTAAATCGCCATCAAATTCTGGATGTATAATTACTTTGGATTCACTAGCCAACTTTAAGGAAGATGGCAATGCTGCATTCATTACATCTCCTAAGTTACACATATAGTATTTAGCAATCCAATCCCAAAATTTTAACTGAGTAGTATTTACTATTGCTGCTTCATCCAGGATTGCTAAAAGTGGTTTAGCTTCATATTCAGCTGGCTTTTTATCATGCACTCGCTTAATAATTGCAGTATATAATTTACGCACTCCAAACTGCACCACTACCCTTTGCCCAACGAATAAGTTATCTTGGTCTGTACTATATGTAAATGTACCTTTAAGTGGTAAAGGCAAAATAACATCAATATATTTTAAGGGACTAAACATGAAAAGCAAAGATGAATATTTAGTTTTAAAAATATCAATACTGGCACATGGAAATTACCAACAATATTTGAATACATAAGATTAGTATTTATTGTATGAGTGGAAACAGTTTTATATTCTTAAAAAATTCCTAAATTTGCGAATAATAATAATAATAATAATGAAAAAGAAACTTCTACTTATTTCCACAATAGCTTTACTATTTACATCTTGTGATAAAGACAAAGCTATAACAACAGACATAACGATCAATTTTACTCATACAGTTGATGCTTCAGAATTAATGACTAATAGTATGATTTACATTAATGAAGCTGGGGAAAATTATGATATTCAGACTCTAAAATATCTTATATCTGAAATAACTTTGCACTCAGAAAATGGTAACAGTTTATTGTTAGATGATGTTCATTTTATTGACATCTCAGATGAATCAACCTTTAGCCTTACCTACAATGAAGTTCCTAATAATAATTATACGTCAATTTCATTTGACATGGGGCTTGATACTGCTAAAAATATTTCTAACAAATATGTAAATGAAGATTTTCATGCAACAATGTTTTGGCCAGAACTAAATGGAGGAGGATATCATTACATGAAACTTGAAGGAGCTTATAATAATGATTCAACACTCTATAATACACACACGGGAGGAACTATGGGAGCTGATTATTCATTTAATCATTTAGAGAACATCTCTTTAACAGTAGATGATGATTTAGGAAATGTTTCTATAAATATAAATATGGAGATAAACAATTGGTACAACGCCCCAAAGCAGATAGAATTTTCTAACTACGGAATGGGAATAATGATGAATATGATGATGCAAATGGATATTCAAATGAATGGAATCACAGATGTCTTCTCTGTTACTTTAGATAAGTAAATATGAAAAATCTGATATATCTTCTATTAGGTGCAATTTTAATTATTTCTTGCAAAAAAGATTTAGCACCTATTAGTGGATGTACTGATAATATTGCCATAAATTATAATCCAAATGCAATAACTGAAGATCAAAGTTGCAACTATTTTAGTACTACCCCATATGTTATTGAAACTCCATACGGATTTCCTGACATGAAAATTCCATCCGACAATCCTATGTCTGTTGAGGGAATTGCTTTAGGAGAAAAACTATTTAAGGATCCAATACTAAGTGCAGATAAAACTCAAGCCTGTATAAATTGTCATCAACAAAATTTTTCTTTCTCAGATCCTAATCAATTTAGCACAGGAATTGATAATATTCAAGGCAATAGAAACGCATCTGCATTAATAAATCTAGGTTGGAATACAAGTTTTAATTGGGATGGCAGCTCTTTAACTTTAGAAGAGCAAGCATTTGAACCAGTTACCAATTCTATTGAAATGCATAATACTTGGATGAATGTAGAACAAGAACTGAATTCCCATATTGATTATCCTTTTTTGTTTAAGCAGGCATTTAACATTAATTATATTGATTCAAATCATATAGTAAAAGCAATTTCTCAATTCGAAAGAACCCTTATCTCTACAAATAGTAAACTTGACAGGTATCTAAACAATGAAGAACAACTTACTAATTCAGAATTAAATGGATATGCTATATTTAACACTGAAAAAGGAGATTGCTTTCATTGTCATAGCACAAATATGTTTATGGATAATCTGTTTCATAATAACGGATTAGATATAGAACCTTTTATTGACATTGGACGAGCAAAAGTAACATCAAACCCTTTAGATAATGGTAAATTTAAAACACCTACTTTAAGAAATGTTGAGATGACTGCTCCCTATATGCATGATGGAAGGTTCGCCACTTTAGAAGAAGTAGTTGATCATTATGATTCTGGAGGAAAATATTCAACAACTGTAGATCCATTAATGAAAAAATTAGGTATTGGTTTACAATTGTCTAACCAAGAAAAAAAAGATTTAGTTGCCTATTTAAAAACCTTAACTGATACAGATTTTATCTCAGTAAAATAATCCAATATACGCTACTCAATAATATCAATAAAATTATATTTGCATCACTTTTTAAAATCACAAATAACTCAATGAAAAAAACACTACTTACATCCATTTTAATACTAGTAAATACATTTCTTTTTGCACAAGAAAACACAAAAAAATGTATGACCACCCCACTAGTAGAGCAGGAATTATTAACAAACCCTGATTATGCAAAAGGAAGAGTAAATGCAATTGCCGAAAACACTATTTGGATAAATAATAAATCACAAGAGAAAAGTATAATTAATATTCCTGTTGTTGTTCATGTTATCCACAAATCAATCTACACACAAATTGGTCAAGGTAACAATATTTCTTATGAACAAATTGAAGATGCGCTTAGAATATTAAATGAAGATTATAGTAAAACTAACCCTGAGTTCCCTAATCCGCCAAGGAATACTTTTGTGAATTATGCTGGAACTGCTGATATGAAATTTTGCTTAGCAACTACTGACCCTGACGGAAATCTTACAAATGGAATTACCAGAACACCAACTAGTAAAAATGCCTTTGATGCCGACACAGAAAGTAATGATATGAAGAAAAATTCAACACTTGGAAAAGATAGCTGGGATCCATCAAAATACTTAAATATCTGGGTATGTAACCTTACCAATTCAGGAGGTGGAGGAACAACATTAGGCTATGCATATCTACCGGGATTATCTGGAAGTCAGAAATGGAAAGACGGATTAGTAATTGACTTTCAATACTTTGGAACTATTGATGGAGCATCTTCAAATAGTGATGGAAGAACTGCAACACATGAAATAGGTCATTACCTAGGGTTAAATCATACTTTTTCTGAGAGTAATTGGCCATTTAATAGCTGTTTAGATGGTAGTGGAAATTCAATTTGTTGTGACAGAGATGAAGGAAATGTAGATGACACGCCAGCAACTGATGGTATATATTGGGGGAGTGTAAATTCTTCAACCAACAATAATACTTGTAATGATTTATCATATTCCAATGTATTTAATACAGACGTACTAGATATGGATGAAAATTTTATGGCATACTCAACAAATTCATGGATGTTTACAACTGACCAAGTAAATGTAATGAATGCAACTTTAAATGGCTATCGTACTTCATTAAAAAACTCAACAGTAACCGTAAATTGTACTGGAAGTATTGGTACAGGAATAAACAACTACCAATTAGATAATTTACATATTTTTCCTAACCCAACTTTAGGAAAAGTAAACATTACCTCTGTTGATAAAATAAATACAATTAGTGTTTCAAATATCATTGGAAAACAAATGTTTTATACTGAAGATTTTAATGTAAATACTATCGATTTATCTTCTTTTGAAAATGGCATTTACTTTATCAATATTAATACAGATAAAGGAACACATATTGAAAAAATTATTCTTACTAAATAATGCTAAATACCAATCTAGTTATTGAACAGCTTCCTATAGAACTACAAGCGATTGTATACAAAGTAATTCAACAAGAAAGAATAACAGAACAAGAAGGTGTAAAGCTATACAAACAAGCACCTATCTCACTATTGGGTTCATTAGCTAATGCTATTCGTGAGCACCAAAATGGGGATAAAACATACTTCAATAAGAACATACATATTGAGCCTACCAACATTTGTGTATTTGATTGTAAATTCTGTGCTTACTCCATAAAGATAAGTAAAAAAGAAGATGCTTGGGAATCCACAATTGATGAAATGGTGGAAAAATTCAAAACCTATGAAGAAAAGGATATAACTGAAGTACATCTTGTTGGAGGAGTTCACCCAAAAATGGGATTGCATTATTTTATTGAGTTAATTCAAAAAATTAAGGAAATTCGTCCTGAAATACACATTAAAGCATTTACTGCTGTTGAGCTGGAATATATGTGCCGTAAAGCAAAAGTAAGCTACAAAGAAGGGTTGCAAATGCTAAAAGATGCAGGACAAGATTCATTACCCGGAGGTGGAGCAGAAATTTTTTCATCAGAAGTAAGAAATGAAATTTGTAAGGATAAATGTACAGCCGAGCAATGGTTAGAAATACATGAAACGGCACACAACTTAGGAATGCCTACTAATGCAACAATCCTCTATGGGCATATTGAAAAGCCTGAACATATTGTTGACCACATGAGTAGACTAAGAAATCTACAAGATAAAACAAACGGATTCAATACCTTTATTCCATTAAAATACCGAAACGGAAACAATCAAATGTCGCACATTAAGGAAGTAAGTGTTATTGACGATATAAGATTATACGCTTTTTCAAGAATATTTATGGATAATTTCAATCACTTAAAAGCCTACTGGCCAATGATTGGAAAAAAGACAACACAAAGCTTATTAGCTTTTGGAGTTGATGATATTGATGGAACAATTGATGATACTACAAAAATCTATTCTATGGCAGGAGTAGAAGACCAAAAGCCAACTATGAGTACAGAAGAAATCATCAAACTAATTAAGGATGTAGGCCGTACTCCTATAGAAAGAGATACGGTTTACAATACAATTACAGAATACTAAAGCTGTTGATGCGTAGCGTATTTACGCCATTTCTCAATCAATAACTGCATATCTTCTGCTAATTCAGAATCAAAGAAAACTGCCTCATTTGTAGTGGGATGAGCAAATCCTAATGATTTTGCATGTAAAGCCTGGCGATCACAAATTTTAAAACAATTTTGAACAAACTGCTTATATTTTGTAAAGGTTGTTCCTTTCAAAATACGATCTCCACCATATTCATTATCATTAAATAATGGATGACCAATGTGTTTAAAATGTGCTCTAATTTGATGGGTCCTTCCAGTCTCCAACTTACACTCAATTAAAGTTGTATAACCAAAACGCTCCAACACTTTATAATGAGAAACGGCATGCTTTCCACATTCTCCATCAGGGAAAACATCCATTATTTTTCTATTTTTTAAGCTTCTACCAATATGCCCAGTTATAGTTCCTTCCTCTTCTTTTACATCTCCCCATACTAGTGCAATATACTTTCTATTCAAATCTCTATCCTCAAACTTTTTAGCTAAGATAGTCATGCTATTTTCAGTTTTTGCAACCACCAATATTCCTGATGTATTTTTATCAATTCTATGCACTAAACCAGGTCTATCCTCCTCTCCCATATTGGGTAAGTTCTGAAAATGAAATGCCAAAGCATTAACCAAAGTTCCATCATAATTTCCAAATCCAGGATGTACAACCATTCCTGCATCTTTATTTACAATTAATAAAGCATCATCCTCATACATAATATTTAGAGGAATATCCTGTGGGAGTAACTCATTTTTCTCTTGAGGAAAATTATAAACTACAGTTACCACATCATTTCCTTTTACCTTGTAGTTTGATTTTACTACTAAATCATTCACACGAACATTACCTGCTTTTACAGCCTGTTGTATTTTTGATCGAGTTGAAAACTCAACAAAATTTTGCAAAAACTTATCTACTCGCAAAGGGTTTTGACCTTTATCTGCAACAAATTTATAATGTTCAAATTCTTTTTCCTCTGCCATTTTACTCAATTATTATTTTTTGATATTGTTTATCATTATTACTTAATACTTCAACAAAATATACTGCTGGAGATAAATCTGAAATATTTATGCCTATTTTAAAATCTGAAGAATAAATTTCTTTCAACAGAATTCCTTGTATATTATAAATAGAAATCTGATTGTTTTTTGATTTACTTTCAACTATAATAGTAGTTGATGCCGGATTAGGATAAACCTTAAAAGAAGCCTTTACATCCCTTAAAGTTGAGAGTATTTTATCTTCACTTACTAGTGGTCGTATCATCCAACTTCCTGGGTAAGATGATATAGCCCAGCCTGCACCAACATTATAATACATATATTGATTTGCTAACTTATTTTTATCCAAGCCTACATTTAACAAATCACTTGTAATTTGTTCCCATCCCACATAAAAAGTGCCAACCATTTGAAACAAAGAATCCAAATAATAAGTATGGAATTTACCATTTTCAGTATGTACAGGATTAACAATTTGCTGATGAATAATATTACCTGGCTGCCCTCCATTATTATTCCAAACTGTAAGTTTAAAGGGTATATGATTTACGGAATCCAACATTTGAGGAAAATAGATTTGAATAGCCCTTAAGGTATCAGGACGATTTAATTTAAATTCATACGCCAACTTAGCACCATTAACATTAATTCCATAGGCGGATTCAGCCGTACCATCATCATAAGCAAAACTTGAGTTAAACGCTTGAGTGTAGGATAATGTATCATTTATTTTATAATCATCTAAACCAGTACCAATAACATGTTCTACCAGAAAAGAAACACTATCAGGCTGCAAGGAAGAAAAAACAGAATAATCTACAGAAATAGCTGGGTTTTTATATTCAAAATTACCGATTGAATCAAAATCAAAAACACTTTCATTTCTACTTACTCCTAAAGTAGGATAATGTGCAATTTGATTACTACCTTCAAAGATATTATAGTGATAATCAACATTAATACTTGCTTTATTATTTCTAAGCACAATAGCAGCTGTATCGTTCATTTCAGCTATTTTGTTATTCTTAAAATGTGTCCAAGGCATTTGCTCGTACCTTTTCAAAAAAGAAGGAGCAGCATACACAAAAGCAACATCATTTAATTCTATTGTGTCATTTGGACTTACAAAGGCGTCCAGCTTTACATAATCAATATGCCAATGGTCAAAATTACCGGAAATTGTTGCGTAATTTCTAAATCTGAATTGAAAGTTATTTATAAGATAAATAGCACTATCTATAATTATTACTTCTTTCTCAAACTCTGCCATTGATTGTCCGTTTGAACTCCAAACCTCATTCCAAACTGTATCATTCAAAAACTCTAATACAAGTTTATCTTGTATTTGTGGCGCATCCCCTATTCCTTTTCCTTGAAAATAGAACAGAAAATACAAACTACTTTGCCCACTTAAATCAATTATTTGTGACAAAAGTGTATCAGATGGTTCTGAAAAACTAGCAGGATAAAAATCTCTAGCAAAACCATACTCATCTAATCCATCAAAAGTAGCTACTCCAATAGTAACAGGATTAATAGGGTAAGTTTTATTTACAAAAACTGAACTCTGCTCCCATAAGTCAGGATTCACTACTGATGAGTTGTAGGAAAAGTCATCAATAAATGGCAATACAATAGCATTCTTATTTTTTTTAGCAACTAGCTTTTTACTTTCTAAAATAGGATTACTCACTAAATGAGAAACTACCTCTTGCCCTTTAACTAATGAAGAAAAACATAGAATAAATATAAGGAGACAATTTCTCATTATAAGGTATTTATTTTTTCATTATCAAAAAATAAATCAATAGCAGAACCAATATTTAAGGTGTTATCATCATTCCCTACTGGGAATTGCTTATAAATAACAGCTGTTGAAGAATCTGAAACTGAGGATTTAAAAATTTCTGACCCAATATTTAATGAAGTTGATTTTAAAATAATATTTGCTTCTAACCTTGTTAAGCCAATCAAGTTAGGAACAATAACACTCTGCTTACTCAAGCCTTTCCCTACCAACAAATCAACTACTGTACCAAAATACAATTCCTGCCCAACATCAATTTTGATGCCATTTATTTTATAATCAAGCACTTTATTAGTTGCAATATCTGCACGATATTCAAGTCTCCCCACTTCTAATCCATTTTTTTCTAACTTACGAATTGCTTGTCGCAATGACAAATCATAAATATCAGGAAAATTAACCTTTCTTGATTGCAAAGAATTAATCGTTAAATAAATTTTTCTATTGCGTTTTACATCAGTAAAAGGTTCAGGATCTTGATTAACTACCACTCCTTTTGTTCTGCTTCTATCAAAAATAGAATCAATAATTACAAAGCGAATATTATTTGCTTCAACAACAGAATCTAATTGAGTAATTTGCATATCATTAAAGTCAGGAACTTTAATAAAACTATCATGTAATGTATAATAATCAAGGTACTTTAGCCACCCAACAAACAACAAAACTAGAGCAACTACTGCTAGCAATAAATTTTTGTATAATTTTTTATCTTTAAAAATGGATAGCATTCTGAGCTTAGATTTCTTGTTGAATAACGATTTACAAATATAAAAATTATGAATGCAAAGGAGTTTGATAAACAATAAATATTTTGTTAGTTTGTTTTAGAAAATAAAAGATGAAAAAAATTGCAATTTTAACGGGTGGAGATTCAGCAGAATATGATATTTCCATATTAAGCGCCAATACTGTACTTCAACATTTGAACCCTGAACTATTTAAGGGCTATATTATTCATCTAAAAAATAATAAATTTACTGCACTTGTTAATAATAAGGAGATTGCAATTAATAAATCAGATTTCACTTTCAGGCTAGATAATAAACTCATTTCATTTGATGCTGTTTTTATGGCATTGCACGGAACTCCTGCTGAAAATGGATTGATTCAACCCTACTTTGATAAATTAAACATTCCTTATACTTCCTGCAATGCAAGCGTTTCAGCTTTAACTTTTGACAAATACCTTTGTAACAATAAATTATCAGCATTAGGGTTTAATTGTGCGCAATCCTATATTTATGAAAAGGGAAATAAAATTGATATTGAGAAAATTATTAAAGTAGTTGGTTTACCTTGTTTTGTTAAACCAAATGGAGCTGGCTCAAGTAATGGAATATCTAAAGTAAAGCAAGAATCAGATTTAATAACAGCTATTAATCATGCATTAGAGCATGACACTAAAGTATTAATAGAACAATTTATTAACGGAACAGAAATTAGTGTTGGCGTATTTTTCAATGGAAAATCAATTAAAGCTTTGCCAATTACTGAGATTGTAAGTGAGAATGAATTCTTTGATTATCAAGCAAAATATGAAGGGAAATCAGAAGAAATAACTCCTGCTAGAATAAGTAAGGAACGAACAACTGAAACTCAAAACACTACTATTGAGATTTATAAAGCAATGGAATTAAGAGGAATATGCCGTATAGACTATATCATTATGAAGCAACAAGCATACATTATAGAAATCAATACTATTCCTGGTTTATCAGAGGAAAGTATAATTCCTCAACAAATAAAAGCTGCCAACTTAAAACTTTCAGCAATTTTTGAAACTTGCCTACTCAACACTAAATAATAAGTAATATATTCGCATCCAAATTCACACAAGACAATGAGCGACAAAACAAATGATGAAAAGCTAAGAATTCTACAAGAAAGATTAGCCCAAATAAAGCAAAAGCAGGTAACACCTGTCCCTCCAAGACAGCAAAGAGAAGAGGTCATTACAATTGCAATTCCTGAAGAACAAACACCTACTAAAGAAAAGAAACCTTTAAATTTAGCATGGGTTAAAAAAGTGGTAATTGTTGGGTCAGTAGCTTATGCTGTTTTTTATGGCTACAACCACATCAACTTCAACTCATTTGTTCCAGATTTTTCTTCAGAAGAAGCTATTGAAGAAAACACTCCTTTTCAGTTAGAATATAACTTTGAAATGGAAGGAAATCAATTAGCAATAATTAGCTCATTTGAAGACGAAAGTTCTGCTAAAGCAATGGTGAATGACCTTAAAGTAAAAGGATTTAAATGTGATTATTTCTTTTTGCCAAGCCAATCAAATAGCACAGAAGAAGTTTACAATGTGTTTATCGGTCCTTATGAAAATGAAGAAGAAACAAATCAATGGGCTAAAAACTTAGAAACAGAATTTACTATTGTAAATCTTTAACAATTAAGTCCCATACAAAATAAAAAAAACCACTCATTGAGTGGTTTTTTTATTGCTTATTTTATAGGTTTTACTTAGCGTAACTTATCGCTCTTGTTTCTCTTATCACAGTAACTTTTACTTGCCCTGGATAAGTCATTTCATTTTGTATTTTATCGGATATTTGGAAAGCTAATTCTGATGCTTTTTCATCAGTAACTTTCTCACTCTCCACTACAACCCTTAACTCTCTACCTGCTTGTATTGCGTAAGACTTAAGCACTCCAGGATAACCTAAAGCAGTTTCCTCTAACTCTTTAATTCGCTTAATATATTGGTCAGTCATTGCTCTTCTTGCTCCTGGCCTTGCTCCTGAAACTCCATCACAAACTTGGATTAATGGTGCAATTAATGAAGTCATTTCCACCTCATCATGATGCGCCCCAATAGCATTACAAACCTCTGGCTTTTCCCCATACTTCTCTGCTAATTTCATTCCAATAATAGCATGTGGCGTTTCAGCATCATCAGGAGATACTTTACCAATATCATGAAGTAAACCTGCCCTTTTAGCATATTTAGTATTCAGCCCTAGTTCAGCAGCCATAGTAGCACACATATTTGCTGTTTCACGAGAGTGTTGTAATAAATTTTGACCATAAGAAGAACGGTAACGCATCCTACCTACCATTTTTATTAATTCAGGATGCAAACCATGAACGCCTAAGTCAATAGTTGTTTTCTTCCCAATTTGAATAATCTCATCTTCAATTTCCTTCTCCGTTTTCTTTACTACCTCTTCAATTCTAGCAGGATGAATTCTACCATCAGTTACCAGTTTATGCAATGACAAACGAGCCACTTCTCTTCTTACAGAATCAAAACAAGAAAGTATAATAGCACCTGGAGTATCATCAACAACAATATCAACTCCTGTTGCAGCTTCAATTGCTCTAATATTACGCCCTTCTCTACCAATAATTCTTCCTTTTACAGCATCACTATCAATATTAAATACTGATACAGCATTTTCTACAGCCTCCTCAGTAGCAATCCTTTGTATAGTTTGAATAACAATTTTTTTAGCTTCTTGCTTTGCTGTAAGCTTTGCTTCTTCAATTGTATTATTAATGATTGTTAAAGCCTCTGTTTTCGCCTCATCTTTTAGGGTATCCACTAATTGTGCTTTTGCCTCATCAGCTGATAAATTAGAAATTTGTTCTAATTGTTCAACCTGCTTTTTATGCGATTTTTCTAAATCAGCTTGCTTGTTATCTAATACCGACCTTTGCTGATCAATTTCAGATTTCAAAGTTTTGAAAGAAGCATCTTTCCTATTTACTTCCGCCAATTTTTGATTAAGAGTATTTTCCTTTTGCTTTACTCTTTGGTGTGCATTATTAATCTCATTATTCTTTTTATTAATAACCTTTTCATGCTCTGATTTAAGCTCAATAAACTTTTCTTTTGCTTGCAAAAGTTTTTCCTTCTTAAGTTGTTCGGCTTCTTTATTTGCTTCAGCAATTAACGATTTAGCTTTCCCTGAGTTTTTACTATTTAACACAAAAAAAGCAATTCCTCCTCCTAGTAATACTCCAACAACTGCTATTATTATTTCTATCATTTTATTTTTATTAATTAATTAAAAAATCCCGCATTAAAAACTGAAAAACTCCATTCTAACATTGGATAGGGTTGCTAACATATTGCAAAAGTCCACTGTCTCAAGATTGAGAACCCAAAAGGGTTGAGGCCTGTTTTTAACACATTAAGTCAATCCCCAATACTTTAAGTGTTGAGTTTAACAATAACATTAATACGGGATTAAATTGTTTTATTTAAAAGAACTATTTATATATTACTTGATAGTAAGGCTTCAATTTCGGCTAACTTATCACTTACTCCATCATCCTCTACTACTTTTTTATTACTTACAGATTCAAACTTTGAAGCATATTCTATAAGGCACATGGCAAGTAAATCTTGCTTGTCCTTAATAGCGTAATTCTCTTCATAAAAATTCAGGCGCTCTTCAATTTTCTTAACAGCATTCCTTATGAATTCTTCCGATTTACGCTCAATCTTCATTGGATAGATACGATTTGCTATATGTAATTTTATCGATAACTTATCCACTAAGCTTATTTCTATTTATTTAATAATGCAATACATTTGTCAATCTCCCGTACATACTCATTTATCTTTAATCTTGTTTCCTTCACTTCTTGCTTGGAAACATCAATAGATTTTGAGATATTCATGAGCTTTATCTTTTCTTGCAAATCCAAAACCTCTTTACTTTTAGATGCTAAAGTTGCAATTAAAATCTCATTTTCTTGTTTCAATACCAGCTTATCTTCTCTGATTTGCTTATAATTAGCTATCAGCCTTCCAAGCTTTACTTCTATGTTGTTTACAGTATTCTTCACTCAAAAATAATTACTACAAACTTAGGTATTTTAAATATACTACAAACACAAATTTGATGTTATATTTGCAGAACTTTTTAAATTTTAATAAAATCTATACTCAATGAAGTTAATTTCATCTTTATTTCTGATTATCACACTGTTAACATTCAGCAATACTTCAGCTCAGCAGTACCAAGCACCTCTTGACTTTAAAATGTTGCTTTCAGGTACTTTTGGTGAATTAAGAGGCAATCATTTTCATGCAGGAATTGACATAAAAACGGAAGGAGTTGAAGGGCAAAAAGTATATGCAATTGCTGATGGTTATATATCCCGAATAAAGGTATCCACTTGGGGTTACGGAAAAGCAATTTACATTACCCACCCTGAAACAGGACATACCTCAGTTTATGCTCATCTGCAAAAATTCAGTACCAAAATTGATAGTTTGGTAAAAAAAGAACATTACAAAAAAGAAAGTTTTGAAATCAACCTCTACCCAAATAAAGAGGCTTTAACAATTAAAAAAGGGGAAATCATTGCTCTCTCAGGAAACAGTGGCGGTAGTGCTGGTGCACATCTTCATTTTGAAATAAGAGATACAAAAAATGAGCACCCAATCAACCCTTTACAGTTCGGCTTTAAGGTAAATGACAACATTGCACCAACACTAAAAAAACTAAAAATTTATGCTTTTGATACTACCCTAATTAATGGATACAACAAAAGTAAAATATACACAATTAATAAAGCTGATGGCAATTATTCAATTAAAGATACTATAACAATTAATGGGGCTTTTTCAGTTGGAATATTCACTTATGATAAGCTAAATGGGAGCTATAATAAAAATGGTGTATACAGTATAAAACTATGTGTTGATTCCAATATTTGCTATCAATTTAAAGTAGACGAGTTAGACTTTAGTACCAGCCGATATATTAATGCCCATGTGGACTATAAAGAAAAAAAAGAAAGCAAAAACAAATACCACAGATGCTACAAATTACCTAATAATAAACTGGACAACTATAGTAATTTAATTAATGAGGGAATCATAAATATTAAAGATACTTTAATGCATTCTATCAACTTAAAGGTAACTGATATTTATGGCAACACTTCCAATTTAAGTTTTAATGTTAAGGCTACCAACAATCCTTTTTTAATGAGGTGTCCCCTACCAAAAGACACAACTACTACTTCATTTAAATTGGAACAACCAAATTTATTTAAAGCTCCGAATTTCGAATTACATATGGAAGAAAACTCCCTATATGAACCTTTACAGTTTCGTTACAATACTACTGACTCAATAAAAGGTGTTTACGGGCTAGTGCACAATGTACATAACAACACAATTCCAGTACATAAAAAGTATTTACTTTCCATTAAGGCAAATGTTCCTGACACCTTTAAAAGTAAAACTTATATTGCAACTACTAATATGAAAGGGAATTTTTGGCACTTGGGAGGAACATGGAAAGAAGGTTTTTTACAAACTAAAGTAAGGGAATTTGGTGATTTCTGTATTGTTGCAGACACTACAAATCCTGAAATAAAAGGCGTTAATATTTTCCCTGGTAAAGTATTTAACACCCAAACTTCAATTAAACTAACGATAAAGGATAAGGATAGCGGCATTAAGTCCTACAGAGGAGAAATTGATGGTAAGTGGATATTGATGGATTATGATTACAAACGTAACTTATTACGCTTTAATATTGAGAAATCCTTAACAAAAGGAAAACATACTTTTACTTTAAAGGTAATTGATAATGTAGAAAACGAGAAAAACTACAAAGCTGAATTTACTTATTAGACCAGAAAGCCAAACGATTTCCTTCCGTATCTAAAAAGATTCCGTAATAGCCAATTTCTTCAGCAATAAGCGTTTTTTCTTGCAATACCTCCCCTCCTAAATCTTTAATCTTATTAAGGTAATTATTTAAGTTTTCACCTCCATCAAAATAAACTAAAGTGCCTGTTTTTGAAGGTTCACCTTCTCCATGAACAATAGCACCACTAACAGAGTTTTCGCTATGTCCCCAAAAGCCATGCAGTACCTCTCCTATTTTACTTTCATGAATAGGAAGTCCTAATAAACTTTCATAGAACTTTTTAGCTCTTTTAAAATTGGTAACGGGTATTTCTACCCATGTGAATATTTTAGGCATTATTCAAATTATTGTCAGCAAACGCTTTCATATAATCTTTTATCTGATCACGAACTTGCCTATATACCAAAAGCTGCTCTACATCCGTACCAGTTGCATTGGCAGGGTCTTCAAAACTGTGATGTTGTTTTTTAGCAGTAGTAGGAAAATAAGGACATCTTTCCTTAGCATTATCACATACTGTAATTACATAATCTAAATCAATATTAATATACTCATTTACATTATTGGAAGTATGGTTTGAAATATCAATTCCTGCAACCTTCATTACATGAATGGCATGTTTATTTACTCCCTCAGGATGTGTGCCTGCACTATACACTTGTGTATCAGGAGAAAAATGTTTTAACCAGCCCTCAGCCATTTGTGATCGGCAAGAATTACCAGTACATAAAATCAGTACTTTATTCATAATTTATTATTTAATAACACAAAAATACTAAACTTATAATTCTAGAGTTAAGTATTCTAATATAAATTCTATTTTTGCCAATATGCGTAAAGGGCTTTTTTTTCTTTTTCTACTTTTCTCCTTTTCAGGGATTAGCCAAACTATAACTGGTATAATTACTGATGAACAAAACAACAAGTTACCTGCCGTAAATATTTCAATGGTTAACAAAAGCACAGGAAGTATCTCAAATACTGACGGGTCTTATAGCTTAACAATTCCTCCAAATAGGTCAACAATAATTGCCTATAGTTTTATTGGTTTTCAGATTGAGAAAATACGAATTCCAATGCTTAAAAAAGGACAAACTTACACGCTTAATATTCAGCTTAAATCGGTAACAACTTTACTAGGTGATGTAATCGTAACCGACCAAAAAAGCAGGAAAGAAAGTTTTAATCGCATCAAACCAAAACATGTAAGTGTATTGCCAGGAAATAGTGGCGGAATTGAAGCCATACTAAAAACTTTACCTGGTGTAAGCTCTGCCAACGAGTTAAGTTCGCAATATTCAGTAAGGGGTGGTAATTTTGATGAAAACCTAGTGTATGTAAACGGGATTGAAGTCTATCGTCCTTTCCTAGTTCGTTCAGGGCAACAAGAAGGTTTAAGCTTTGTAAATACTGATATGGTGAGCAGCATCCTCTTTTCAGCTGGTGGATTTGATGCAAAATATGGCGACAAGATGTCATCCGTATTAGATATTACTTATAAGCGACCAAGAGCAAATGCTGCAAGTTTAAAACTAAGTCTTTTAGGAGCAACATTCCATGGAGAGGGAACAACTAATAACGGAAGACTTTCCTACTTAATTGGTGCAAGGCACAAAACAAATAAGTATTTGTTCAGCTCAATGGATACTAAGGCAGATTATACTCCAGCATTTTACGATTTACAAACCTTTGTTAATTACGAACTCAGCACAGATTGGCAAATTAGTTTTTTAGGAAACATCAGCAAAAACCAATATACCATGGTGCCAAAAAATAGAGATACTGATTTTGGAACTATTAATGAAGCCCTGAAACTCAGAATCTATTTTGAAGGACAAGAAGTAGATAAATACGAAACTTATTTTGGAGCACTTAGCACAAGCTATCAACCGAATACTCAGTTGCAATTACAATTTACCACTTCAGCATTTCAAACCTTTGAGCAAGAGAATTTTGACATCCTTGGGGAATATTGGTTATATCAATTGGAAAATAATTTAGGTTCGGATGAATTTGGTGATATTGCCTTTGATAGAGGAGTGGGAAAATACATAAACCATGCCAGAAATAGCTTAAGTGCTAGGGTAATTAATTTTTCACATAGAGGAAATTATAATCAAGATGCCTTAAAAGTAGATTGGGGATTCCGTATGCAAAAGGAAGATATTGAAGATAAAATATCAGAATGGAATTTAATTGATTCTGCTTTTTTCAACTTTCCACATCCAGCCGATTCTATTGGGTTACCTTCCAACCCAAACCAACAAATTGTAATGAGTGAACTATTAAAAACTCAAATCAATTTATCATCCTACCGAAATTCAGGATATATGCAAGTATCCAAAGACATTGGAAACCTAACAATAAATGCAGGAACGAGAGGGAGTTATTGGACTTACAATGAAGAACTTTTACTAAGCCCAAGAGCATCATTAGCCTATGCACCAATCTGGAAAAAAGATGTTGTTTTTCGTGCTGCAACTGGTATTTATTACCAATCGCCTTTCTACCGAGAATTACGCACCCCTAAAGGAACGCTTAACCGCAATATAAAAGCACAAAAATCAACTCATTATGTATTAGCAGCCGATTATCTTTTCTATAAATGGGGACGACCATTCAAGTGGATAACTGAAGTATATTACAAGGATTTAGAAAACCTAATCCCCTACAAAGTGGACAATGTACGCATACAATATTTGGCTAACGATCTTTCCAATGGGTACGCAACAGGAATTGATATAAAAGTAAATGGCGAGTTTGTAAGTGGAGTAGAAAGTTGGGCAAGTTTATCGGTTATGAAAACGGCAGAAGATATTGTAGGCGATACCAAAACTGATGCTAACGGAAATACGATTGAAGTAGGCTATATTCCTAGGCCAACTGACCAGAGAGTAAATTTCTCAATGTTCTTTCAGGATTATATACCTAATAAACCAAACTACAAAATGCACCTAAACTTAGTGTATGGTACTGGCTTGCCTTTCGGACCACCTGATGGAGAAAAGCACCAAGATGTGTTAAGAATTCCTGATTACAGAAGAGTAGATATTGGTTTTTCGGCAGTACTTAAATCAGAGAATAAACAAAGTAAAATTAAATGGCTAAAACCCTTTAAGTCAATTTGGATAAGTGCTGAAGTATTTAACCTATTAGATATTAATAATACCGTTTCCTACCTTTGGGTAGCTGATGTTAGTGGGCGTGAATATGCAGTACCCAACTACCTTACTGCAAGGCAGCTTAATGCTAAGTTAATACTGACTTTTTAATTATTATTCAGAAGAATTGAAGTATCTACAACTCCACTCCTATTAACCGCTCCCCTGTTTTATGGGAACTGTAATTTATGACTGAGGGGGTAACAAAAAAACGCCCAACATTGCTGTTGGGCGTTTCATTCTTGTCATAGCGAACCTTTTGGTGCGGCTATCTATTTCATTATTGAAGTATCAATTTCTTATTAATCACACCATTTTCTGTTTCTATCTCTAAAAAGTAAATTCCTTTTGCATTATTAGTAAGGTTAATCTGTTTAGTGTACTCCCCAACAAACTGTTCTAAGTTTTCATTTATTAGCTCCTCTCCTATTACATTAAGTACTCTAACCTTTAAATTCTGTATATCTTCTGATGTAAAACTTATATTAAATACATCACTACTTGGGTTAGGATAAATAGCTAAGTTAGCAATTGCAGCACCTCCTTCTATCTTAATTAAAGCACCTGGTTGTGTCCAGAATACAAAGGGAGTC
>Ga0233426_10000732_pt1 | contig 33090 bp, 28 predicted proteins | sample SI_118_April2016_6_FD_179875 | JGI IMG/M metagenome (GOLD analysis project Ga0233426, IMG submission 179875) | Seawater microbial communities from Saanich Inlet, British Columbia, Canada - SI_118_April2016_10_MG | ecosystem: Environmental > Aquatic > Marine > Inlet | place: Canada: British... | reverse complement strand
AAATAAGTTGATGGTATGTGAGGAATGCATGAGCCGTATACGAGGTCCGTACGTACGGTTCTGTGAGAGGGATGAGGCATGAGCCTCACCCTACTCGATATTTATGTTCATGGATAATTAATTTTCTTGAAATTTAAGTTCATTACCTTGTTGTGGATTCGTTGGAATTAAATGTGCTAAGCATAAAGAACAAAAAGTAAAGCACGCTCCAACATAAAACACCCATGAAGAATTAATGATCCAAACCATTCCTAATAACGCAGGTATAACAACTGCAGCAATATGATTGATTGAAAAACTAACGCCTGCACTTGAAGCAATATCTTCAGGCTTGGCTATTTTTTGAAAATACGTTTTTATCGCAATCGCTAAAGCAAAAAATAAATGGTCAATCACATAAAGTGCAGCGGCAATTGAGGCATTGTCAACAAGTCCGTATGCGATGAAAAGAGTGATTAAACCGACATACTCAAATTTAAGAATTCTGCGTTCGCCTATAATACCAATAAGTTTTCCAATGCGTGCTGCAAACAACCAATTAAAAATATAATTTATTAAAAATAGGGCACTAATATCTGCAACACTATAGCCAAATTTTTCTACCATTAAAAAACCTGCGAATACAACAAATATTTGTCGGCGTGCGCCACTGAAAAATGTTAACGCGTAAAATAGCCAATATCGTTTTCTAAGAATCAGCTTTTTTTCTTGTTCTACGTTTACAGGGAACTGTTTAAAGGTTAGCGCTAACACCAGAGTAAACAGCAAGCCTATGCTACCAAATAGCGTATAAGTTGCTTGATATGACCAGGAAAAGTGCTCCATTAAAAACCATATACTACTAAATGCCAACAATGATGCAGCTGATTTAGCAGAAAGCATTCTTCCCATAAAGTGGGCGGTATTGTCCTTATTTATCCATTGAAGTGTGAGGGATTGATTCACGGTTTCAAAATAATGAAAACCAACTGACATTATTATAGTCGTGATATATAAGCCAAACGGTGTTGGAAAATAACCCGTAGCAGCTACACCAATAGCCGTAATAAAGAGAGAAATTATCGCGAGTTTTTGCTCTTTTACAAACAAGAGTAAATAAATAACGGTAAAGGCTAAGAACCCTGGTACTTCACGTAAACTTTGCAAAATACCAATTTCGGTACCAGTAAAATGAGCTTTTTCAATAACAAAATTATTTAGTAGCGCCATCCAAACAGAAAAAATGAGTGGCATAATAAACGCCATAGCAAGTAACAGATTTTCAGGGCGTTGAGTGATTTTAGATAATTTCATGTCAGCAGAAAGCTAAAAAGATAAAAATATATTTTACGTCAATCAAGCAATATTACCTATTTATATTAAAAAGAATTATATCTTTAATCGTAATATATCTTTTGTTGTTCACTATTTTTATTAAGTATTACTGAATGTTAACTAGTACATCTAAGTTATCGAAGTGGTTTGAAGATTATCCATACTATATTTTTCATACAACTATTTAAAACGCTTGTTTAAATTTATTGCATTTACTTTTCTTTCAAGGCACACTCAATCGACTATTATTAAAAGCACAACTATTTACCCCCTAATTAAAGTTAATTAAAAGAGAGGAGACTAGGCATGTTATTTCAAGGCAAAAGCCTTTCTGCCGAGTTACTGGAAAATGGCATTGTTGAATTTAAATTTGACGCCGAAGGTTCAGTAAACAAATTCGATCAGGCTACATTTGAAGAATATAAAGCTGTTATTTCAGCAATCAATAATTGTGATGATGCAAAAGGGGTATTGATTACCTCAGGAAAGTCTAACTTTATCGTTGGCGCTGATATCACAGAATTTCTAGAAATATTTAAAAAGCCCGAAGATGAGCTTATTCCTTGGATAAAACAAGGATCGGATGTATTTGATGCATTTGAAGATATTGATCTTCCTAAAGTTGTCGCACTTAAGGGTTTTGCATTAGGTGGTGGTTGTGAATTTGCATTAGCGTGTGATTATCGTATTGCCGATGCAACCTGTTCTATTGGTTTACCTGAAGTTAAATTAGGTTTAATGCCTGGTTTCGGTGGAACGGTGCGTTTACCCCGTTTAATTGGCGCTGATAACGCTATTGAATGGATGTCGACAGGTAAAGCACATAAAGCAGAACAAGCCTTAGCAGTTGGCGTATTAGATGCTGTAGTTGCACCTGAAAATTTACGTGAATCAGCACTAACCACTCTGCAACAAGCCATTGATGGTAAATTAGATTGGCGTGCTAAACGTCAGCCGAAATTTGAGCCATTATCCCTTTCTCCCACTGAAAGCATTATGACCTTTACTACTTGTAAGGGCATGATTGCGGCTAAAGCAGGTAAACATTACCCTGCACCTATGGCGACTGTTAAAACCATTGAAGCAGCAGCAGGTTTAGATCGAAAAGGCGCAATGGCACTTGAAAATAAAGGTTTTGCTTTGCTCGCTAAAACCGATGCAGCCACTGCACAAATTGGCTTATTTATGGCAGATCAAGTCGTAAAAGGCAAAGCGAAAAAAGCAAGCAAATTAGCCACTAAAAAAGTTGAACGCGCTGCTGTTTTAGGTGCTGGAATTATGGGTGGTGGCATTGCCTATCAATCGGCATATAAAGGTACGCCGATTGTTATGAAAGATATAAACAATGAAGCCCTTGATTTAGGTCTAACAACCGCGGCTGGAATTTTATCTAAACTTGCTGATCGTGGTCGCATCAATGCTAAGAAAATGGCAAGCGTATTAAATAATATTACACCGACATTAAGCTATGATAGTGTAAAAGATGTTGATATCGTTGTTGAAGCGGTTGTTGAAAACCCTAAAGTAAAAGCTGCTGTATTAGCCGAAGTTGAAAGTTATGTTGCCGACGATGCTATTGTGACTTCAAATACTTCGACGATTTCAATTGATTTATTGGCACAAAGTGTTAAACGTAAAGATAAATTTTGCGGCATGCACTTTTTCAATCCTGTGAATAAAATGCCTTTAGTGGAAATTATTCGTGGTAAAGAAACATCAGATGAAACGGTTGCTGCAGTAGTTGCTTATGCGGCTAAAATGGGTAAATCACCTATCGTTGTTAATGACTGCCCTGGTTTTTATATCAATCGTGTTTTATTTCCTTACTTTGCTGGATTTAGTCAATTAGTGCTTGAAGGTGCTGATTTTACTGCTGTTGATAAAATCATGGAAAAACAGTTTGGTTGGCCAATGGGTCCTGCATATTTACTTGATGTTGTTGGTATTGATACGGCAGATCATTGTACAGGTGTTATGTCTGCTGGTTTTCCAACGCGTATGGCAAAAATTGATAATGACCCAGTAAGTGCACTTTATAATGCCAATCGTTTAGGTCAGAAAAACGGTGGTGGCTTCTTCGATTACGGTAAAGATAAACGAGGGCGTCCTACTAAAGTGCCAGCTCAAGCAGCTTATGACTTATTAAATACAGAGAGTAAAGAATTTACTGCCGATGAAATTATTGCGCGCTTAATGGTTCCAATGGTTAACGAAGTGGTCCGTTGCTTAGAAGAAGGGGTTGTTGATACCGCTGCTGAGGCTGATATGGGCTTGATTTACGGCTTAGGCTTTCCTCCATTTAGAGGTGGTCCAATTAGGTACTTAGAAACAGTTGGTTTAAATAGCTTCATCGAAATGGCAGATAAATTTGCTCATTTAGGCGAAATCTACCAAGTAACTGAGGGTATGCGAGAAATGGCCGCCTCGGGGAAATCTTACTTTACTACTGACGTTAAAACAGCTTAGGAGACCATCATGAAAGAAGTCGTAATTGTCGATTGTATTCGTACACCAATGGGGCGCTCTAAAGCGGGTGTTTTTCGTAACGTACGTGCTGAAGGTTTATCAGCACATTTAATGCAGCAATTATTAGTGCGTAATCCTAATTTAGACCCGGCGTTAATAGAAGATATTATTTGGGGTAATGTTAAACAAACTAAAGAGCAAGGTTTTAACATTGCACGTAATGCGCAATTATTAACAAGTATTCCAAAATCAGTTGGCGCGGTAACGGTGAATCGTTTATGTGGTTCATCAATGCAAGCATTGCATGATGCCACAACGAATATTATGGCAGGCCAAGGCGATGTGTTTATTGTCGGCGGTGTTGAACATATGGGCCATGTACCAATGATGTATGATGTTGATTTTGATCCAGCATTAAGTAAATACATTTCACGTGCAGCCGGTAATATGGGCTTAACTGCTGAGCTTCTGGGTAAGCAGCATGGTATTACTCGTGAGCAACAAGACGCATTTGCCGCACGTTCACATCAACGTGCTCATCAAGCAACTTTAGATGGTCGTTGGGCCAATGAGATTGTCGCGACTCAAGGTCATGATGCTATGGGCGCATTAACATTGGTTGAGCATGATGAAGTGATTCGCCCTGAAACTACAGTGGAAACCTTATCGGGTTTGCGTCCAGTGTTTGATCCTGTTAATGGTACGGTAACCGCGGGTACTTCTTCAGCTCTTTCTGACGGTGCATCAGCAATGTTAGTGATGTCCGCAGATAGAGCAAAAGAATTAGGCTTAACGCCTCGTGCTAAAATTCGCGGTATGGCGGTTGCGGGTTGTGATCCATCAACGATGGGCTTTGGCCCTGTACCAGCCACTAAAAAGGCATTACAACGTGCAGGTTTATCATTAGCTGATATTGAATTAGCAGAGTTTAACGAAGCGTTTGCCGCTCAAGCACTTTCATGTGTTAGAGCGTTAGGTTTAGAAGATAAAGCTGATGATATGATTAACTTAAACGGTGGTGCGATTGCTTTAGGTCATCCTTTAGGTTGTTCAGGTTCTCGTATTACAGGTACATTATTGAACTTGATGGAAGGTCAAGATGTAAATATTGGCTTAGCAACGATGTGTATCGGGTTAGGTCAAGGTATAGCAACGGTTATTGAAAGAGTATAACCATTCTTGCATTGTTGTTAAAAAGCTCACTTAAGTGAGCTTTTTTGTTTTCACCAGTAAGTTTTATTAGCTAGGACTGACTAACAAGCACTAAATTATGGAACCGAATAGTGTCATTATTTGTCAAATTAAGCGGCTTTTTTCTTAACATTTCGTTTTTTCTTATAAGCGGGTTTTTGGTTCGACTTTACCCCTTTCAACGACGTTGGTAATTGACTTGAGGCAATAGATATTAACTCTTTCAATGTTTGTGTTAGTGGGTTCATAAAACTCTGATAATTGGTTTTTTGTTCACTAATGTTATTAAGAGTCGCTTCCCATTGAGCGGTCATATCTGGCTTAGTGCACAGCTCTGGTAAAGCGTTGATTAAACCTTTACCTGCATCAGTTGCACGTATTAGTTTTCCTTGGCGTTGTAAAAAGCCACGTTTAAATAGCAATTCTATGATATTAGCGCGGGTGGCTTCAGTGCCTAAACCGTCTGTGTCTTTTAACACTGCCTTTAATTGTTTGTCGCTAACAAAGCGATTGATGCCTGTCATTGCCCCAAGTAAAGTAGCATCTGTAAAAGCTTTTGGTGCTTGGGTGAGTTTGTTGAGTAAATGTCCTTTTTCGCAAAGTAATACTTCACCTTGTTTTACTTCAGGTAACTGTTGTTCATCGTTATGAGATGAGCCTTGTTTTGATGCGCTTTCATTGTTTCGAGTAAACAAGCACTTCCACCCTATTTGTTCTGGTACGTTGGCTGATGTGGTAAATAATCCCCCAGCAATAGCTAGTGATATTTGAGTATAGTTATACAAATAAGCCGGATAAAACTGAGCAATATATTGTCGAACAATAAGCTGATAAATGTTTTTCTCAAAACTATTTAGATTAATGTTTACTGATGATTTTTCGGTAGGAATAATCGCGTGATGTGCGGTCACCTTATTATTATTCCATGCTTTACTTCTTAATGATTGAATGGCATTTTTTGATGCTGCACCTAATGGTGAATCTAACTGACTGAGATGACTAAAAATACTCGGCGCTTGACTGTGTTGCTCTTTTGGAAGATAACGGCAATCTGAACGAGGATAGGTGATTAATTTATGTTTTTCATAAAGAGACTGGCAAACATCCAATACTAACTTAGCATTCATCGAATATTGTTTAGCCGCATCAATTTGTAAAGTTGAAAGATTAAAAGGTAGTGGAGGGAGTTGTTTTTTATGTTCCTTTTTAACATTACTCACTACGGCAGGTTGATTGTTAATTCGTTGAATGACATTTTCCGCGAGGCTTTTTAATAGTACACGACCTTCTTCATCCATATAAGGCAGGCAAGCTTCACTCGGTTGCCACTTTGCGGTAAAGGCTTCGTTATTATTGGTGATAATGTCTGCTGTCACTTGATAAAAGGGGGTGCTCGTAAAATTCGCTATTTCATAGTCTCTATTTACTACTAAACCTAAAATAGGTGTCTGTACTCGGCCAACGGAAAGCACACCTTGGTATCCTACTTTCCCACCTTGAATTGTATAAGCGCGGGTGAGGTTGATGCCATATAACCAATCAGCACGACTGCGAGCAAGCGCCGAAATTGAAAGAGGCATGAAATCTTGATTAGATTTTAATTGTTGTAAGGCACGCTTCACTGCAGGGGTATTTAAATCACTGATTAATACTCTTTGAGTTTTCTTTTTTTTAGTCTCACTCACTTTTAGATAATCAATAACTTCATCAACTAATAGCTGACCTTCACGATCAGGGTCGCCAGCATGTATTAATTGATCGGCTTGTTTAATAAGTTTACGAATAACACTGAGCTGTCCTTTCGTTTTAAATTTGGGTCTTAGTTGCCATTGTTCAGGAATGATTGGTAGATGATTTAATTGCCATTTCTTATATTTATCATCATAGGCATCAGGGTCTGCTTGCTCGAGTATGTGCCCGATACACCAAGTAACTATATCGCCATTACCTACCTCAATAAAACCTTGTTGCTTCTTATGAGGTTTTGGCAGTGCGTCAGCAATGGCTCTTCCTAAACTAGGTTTTTCAGCGATATATAATTTCATTCATCAACTTAACGGATAGTAATTTAATATTTTGCGTCATTAGCATATTGTAATTTGATACTGGTTATATATCCAGTCTCTTATTGTTAATTAAATTTTACTCTTTGTGTAATAAAACCAAAAATATAAAGACTATAGGGTTTCTAGTTTAATTTTCATGGAAGAATTTCATGCGCACTCCTGCAAAAAAACGCCTATTATTTTTTATCACTGCCGTTACTGTCTATATTTTAGGGTTCCAATTTATTCCTGAGAATTTACCCTATGACGGAACAATTCATTCAATTCTTCCCGTGATTGTTGCAATTGCTGGTTATTTTGTTTTTTTACCTATCTTATATTGGCTTTGGGTGATTAAAGCTGGCAAACAAAAGTCATGGAGAATGATATTAATTTTCTCATTAAGCAGTGTTTGCGCACGTTATAGTTTCCCACAAAATTTTGCTGAATATTTTGAATTTATAATGTATTTACGATATACGATCATCGGTGTTTTGATTGTGATAGAACTATATTTGATGGTGATGATTATCAAAGGTTTGTGGCAGGCAAGAAAGTTATCGGGTGATCCTCGAGTTCATGCATTTGAAAAATATAAAGATGATGAAAAAAAATTAGCGTTAGCGTTACCTTTTTCTTGGGAGCCTGCGAGTTGGTATTATGCTATTCCTAAATTTTCTAAAAAGCATAATAAAGCGATAGGCCAGTTACAAACTAAATCTATTAAACGCACTCATTGGTTAATGTTGCTTGTTTCATGCTTAATTGTTGGCAGCTTAAGTTATTATCTTTTGGTTGATTGGAGCGAAATAGTGGCAATAATCATCGCTAGTTTAGCTTTTTATAGCGTTATTTTTATAACAGCAAATCATCGTGTGGCTCTTAAATTCAGTATTTATATCCTAGATGAATACTTAATTATCAACGATGCATTTTGGAGCTTTTTAGTTGTGAAAATTAACGATGTAAAGTCGGTACAAGTTGGACAATGGCACAAAAGTGATGATAAGGAACAATTAATGTTAGGTGTTGGTGAGTATGCCAATATTGAATTAACATTTTTTAATGAACAAATGTACTTAGGCAGTATGGGGCAATTTCCAGAAACCATTCATAAGCTATGGCTAAACGTAGAACAACCTCAAAAATTCAAAGAAAAATTGAATGATTCCCTATAAATAGCTAGTTTGTCATTTGATAATAAACGACATCACATTCAAACAATGGGTCAATATGTCGGTATGTTTTTAAATATGACATACCTATCTTTTTCATTACTCCAATTGAGCCGAGGTTATCTTCATCAGCAATGGCGCTAAACGCTCGGTATGCTTTATTTTCAGCAAAAGCATTCATGAGGTGTTGTGCGGCTTCACTTGCGTAACCTTTTCCCCATGTCGATTGGAAAAATCGCCAACCGAGCTCTAAGTTATCCAATTCAGGATTCTCTGAAAAAAAGTACATAGGCCTAACCAGCACCCAGCCAATATACTCATTGGTGTCACTAGTATTTATTTGCCATAATCCCCAACCTTTATCTGCATCACGATACGCTTGCATGCGAGGAATAAAAACGTCGTTAATTTTATCTCGTGTCGATACTTCGCCATTACTGATGTATTTCATCACGAGTGGATCTTGGTCGAGCTGAAATAAAAGTTCAGCGTCATTCTCGTCCATTAAGCGATAAGATAAACGAGCAGAGTTTTCAATTTTCATAACAATGTTTATTACCATGAGAAAGTTGGTTAAACAGTTTATCAGCTTAATTTAATGAAATAAAAAAGCTCTGTAACAAGTTTTGTCACAGAGCTTTATCGATTAGATTTCGCTTTCTATTAAGCTATAAACAGTTTATTTAACGTTTAAGAAAGAGACTCTTGAAGTGGCGGCACGACTTGTTTCTTACGAGAGAGTACACCGTCCAACCAAACCTTTCCATCAACAGTTGCTTTGCCATAGGCTTTTTCGGTTAAGTCGGCATTATCACTGACTACTAACATCTCTGAGCCTTCTTTCATGATATCGGTTAATAGTAATAAAACACTGTGACGATTCCCTTCAGCTTTTAGCGCGGCAATATCGGCTTCTAATTCAGATTTCATTTCATCAAATACCGCCAAATCAAGTACTTCTAGCTGACCAATGCCGATTAAGTTTCCATTCATATCGAAATCTTTAAAGTCACGTAAAACTAACTCGCGAATAGGTGTGCCTAAAACAGCTGATTTTACTTCAAACATTTCCATGCCCAGCGCTTTAGGATCTTCAATGCCAGCAATTTCAGCTAACGCTTCAACACATTTTATATCTGCTGTGGTACAAGTAGGTGATTTGAAAACAACAGTGTCTGATAAAATGGCACACATCATGGCACCAGCAATGTTTTTAGGGATTTCAACATTATGAAAATCGTACATCATTTTGATAATAGTATTTGTACAACCCACAGGGCGAACCCAAATCTCTAAAGGTGTAGAAGTCGTAATATCACCGAGTTTATGATGATCAATAATACCTAAAATTGTTGCATCATCAATGTCATCTGGACCTTGAGTACGTTCTGAGTGATCAACAATATATAAGTTTTCGCCAGCATAACTCATTTTAAGTTCAGGTTGTTCAAAACCAAACTTATCTAAAATAAATAAAGTTTCAGGTGATAATTCACCTAAACGTGCAGGTACTGTGTCTTCACCTAAAGTTGTTTTTAGGTAAGAAAGCGCAATAGCGGAACAAATAGAATCTGAGTCAGGAATTTTGTGTCCGACAACGTAATTAGGCATATTAAGGTCTCTCTCTAAATTTTTCGCTATTCTATCAAAAACTAAAAGAGAAGGTAAAAATTTACCGACTATTTTTATGCCTTTTTCGTTTTATTTATAAGCAACTTTATACAGTAAGTGTATCTTGGTTAATAATTTAACTTGGTGGTTTTCCCCCAAAATACTCGATAAGAAAAAATGGTGTAAGCAATAATGGTTGGCAAAACGACGACCGCACCGACAAAAATAAACATTAAGGAATTACGTGCACTAGCCGCCTCCCATATCGTTACTTTTTGCCAAACAATATAAGGGTAAAAACTATAGGCTAAGCCAGCAAAACATAAAATAAAAATTAATGTCGCACTAAAAAACGGATACCAACAACCAACATCATTGCTCATTGGGACTTTTTTCAAATAAAAGTGTACTGTGCAAAATAGAAAAGCAAACAGAAAACTAATTGGGATCATAATAAATACTTGTGGAAAGACTAACCACTTATTCATGATCGCTTCATTAAACCAAAGGTTGGTTAAACAAACAGCTAAAATTCCTATCGCCATTAAAATATTACATTTAATGGCCCAACGTGCCGCTTTTATTTGTAATTCACCTTCTGTTCTCATCACTAACCATGCTGCACCAATAAAGCAATATCCAGCAGTAACACAAATACTTGCCAGTAACGAAAAGCTATAACCGAAGGTTGTATTTTCAAACCCTGTAACATAACGACCCAGCATATAACCTTGGCTAAGCGTGGCAAGTAATGAACCTGCCTTAAATGCTAAATCCCATTGGGTTTTGTTTTTACTGGGGGCTTTGGTTCTAAAATCAAAAGAAACACCACGTAATATTAAACCCACTAACATTAAAGCCGTTGGTAAATAGAGTGCTTGTAAAATAATAGAGTGAGCACTAGGGAAAGCTATCAGTAATAAGCCAATGGCCATAACTAACCATGTTTCATTTGCGTCCCAAAATGGGCCGATCGAATAAATCATTATATCACGGTGAGCTTGGTTATTTTGTTGAGGCGTATCTCTTGGAAGTAATACGCCAACGCCTAAATCATAGCCATCTAATATGGCATAGACTAAAAATGATAATGCCATTAGTCCAAGGAATACTGCTGGCAGCCAATCGTTTTCTGGAATGTTCATGTGGCAGCCTTTTCTGTTTGATTGTTTGTTTCTTTAAGTAATTGATCGTTTTGCATGTCTGATAAGGCTAAATCTTTTTGTTCTAAGTTTATTGCTCTATGCGCCATAACAAACAAAGTGCTGATATAAGCAAATAAAACAAATCCATAAACAAGCACGTAAATGGTTAATGAGATGGCAATATTTTCAGGAGGTGTTGTAGTGACAGCATCTCTAGTTCTAAGTAAACCACTAACAAGATAGGGTTGTCGGCCTATCTCTGTAACATACCAGCCAGCAATAGTGGCAACCCAGCCGGAAAAAGTCATCACAATGGTGCTCTTCAATAACCAGGTAGGAAATTGCTTTTTAAAGGTAAAAAAGTAACAGCCTAACCAAGATGTGATTAACATTAATAAACCTACGGCAATCATAATACGAAAGCTAAAAAATACCGGTGCAACAGGAGGGTGCTCACCGATAAATTCATTTAATCCTTTCACTTCACCATTGATATCATGCGTTAAAATAAGACTCGCTAGGTTTGGAATGGCTATTTCAAAGTGGTTCTCACGTGCCTTTTCGTCAGGAATAGCAAACAATAATAAAGGTAAGCCTTGTTCTGTTTCCCAAGCCCCCTCCATTGCCGCCACTTTCGCTGGCTGATATTTCAACGTATTTAAACCGTGTAAATCGCCAACCATTATTTGCAAGGGAATAGTAACTGCTGCAACAATCATCGAAAATTTAAGTGCTACTTTAGCGGATGATTTATTATCGCCTTTATATATTCGATAAGCCGAAATTCCCCCCACAAAAAATGCGGCTGTTAGCCCTGAAGCTAAGAGCATATGTGTTAAACGATATGGCATTGAAGGATTGAAAATAACCTCCATCCAACTGGTAACATAGGCAACGCCATCAATCATTTCATAACCTTGTGGCGTTTGCATCCAGGAGTCGAGTGCAATAATCCAAAAGGCTGACATAGTTGTGCCTATAGCAACTAATAATGTTGCTAAAGTGTGCACACGTGGAGAAACTCGTTCGCTGCCAAAGAGCATTATGGATAAAAATGAAGCTTCTAAAAAGAAAGCCGTTAGTACTTCATAACCGAGCAGCGGGCCAGCGATATTTCCTACAGTTTCCATGTAGCCAGGCCAATTAGTACCAAATTGAAACGACATCGCGATGCCCGTGACAACGCCGATTGCAAAAGTAAGTGCAAATATACGTACCCAAAAGCGATAGATACTTAGCCATGTTTTATCTTGTGTTTGGTTATATCGCACCTTAAAAAATAGCAACATCCAACACAGGGCAATATTTATAGTAGGAAATAGAATGTGAAAACTAATGTTTAATGCAAACTGTATGCGCGAAAGCATAAAGCTTAGTTCATTTGGATCCGCAGCAATATCAAGCATGACGGTAATACTCCGTTATTTTTTTAGAAATTTTTCTTTAGCATCGAGAATTTTGCCAACACCTGAACCGAGTTTAAGAAGTGTCGATAGCTTGTCTGAAGACATGTTTTGTAATTCTGTGCTCCAAATTGTGACCATTTCCATTAGATCGTGCATGTCTCTTACACGTTGTTGAGTGTATTTATCCGCTTCATTAGCAGGATCCTGTAACAGCGCATCGCGAAAGGTAGATAATGTTGGATCAAGTTCACGTTTTCTTCGTTCAATAATTAATGTTCGAGCAATCTCCCCAATATCTTTAGGAGCAGAAAAATATTCCTTACGATCACCTGGAATATGTTGCAACTTTATTAAATTCCATGATTTTAGTTCTTTTATGCCCATGCTGACATTTGACCGAGAAATTAATAATGCATCGCTGATTTGATCAGCATTGAGTGGTTCTTCAGTAAGCACTATAAGTGCATACATTTGCCCTAGGGTGCGATTCAGTCCCCAACGGGATCCCATTTCACCAAAGTGGGAAATGAGTGATTGTTGCATTGGTGTGATAGTCATAGTTTACCCACAGTGATAATTTTTATACATTTCTGAATTTTCAGTAATTACTGAAAATTGTAAACCTTTATTGATTTATGTCAATAAAATTACGTTATTATTGTGAAAAAGGTCGATCTTGCTAGGAGGGATTTGCATACAATAATTAAGGGGAGGTAATAAAAAAGCCTACTAAATCAAATGATAGTAGGCTTAAAAATATATAGCGTTCTACATAACTTTGCTAATTAATTATGCACGTCGAGTTACAGAAAATCCGAATAAAGCCAAAGCAAGAAGAGCAATAGATGTAGGCTCTGGTACTTGACTAGCTTTAATTTCTTTAACTAACTAACTAACTAACTTTCTTTCTATACCCGCTGTAAAATCACTAAAAGTGTCAGCATGAATTTGAAAGGCATTTACACCGCCGATAACATTATCAGTGTAATAAGCTTCTAAGCCAACAGTACCGATAGTAATACCATTAATAGTATCAACACCAGCTGCTAAAGCCGCGTTTCTAGCTGTTGCTGGCGCTGTACCTGTGTTATTTGTCCCATCACCAGATACATCCATTACTTGACGAGCAGAGGTGAAACCATTCGAAGCAAATAAATCTTTACCAAAGTTAATAGCTGAACCAATACCTGTGCTGCTGCCTAATCCTGCAGCTCGGCTTAAGCCAGCTAATAAATTTGCAAATGCATTTGACGAGGCTGCACTATTAATAAGAGTCCAATTAAGCTGAACAGCTTGGTTACTAGACCATTCAATATATTGTACAGCGATTCCGCCATTTGCACCGCTTGTTATTGCATTGTGAACTGAAGTCGATTTGAAAGCGTCAGCATAACCTTGAAGTTGTAAAGCGTATTCTGTGCTATCGACACTACCTGAAATATCAGCAAGTAATTGTAATTCCAAATCAACAATAATACTTGCGTTTGCTGTGAGTGTGCTTAGCGCTAGAAGAGCTGAAGCGGCCAATTTTTTTATTTTCCCTTTAAATTAAATTGTAAGCGAGCATCACGGCAATAATTAAGCCTAAAAAATTAAATTATTTAAGATCAATATGTTGTGAGTGGTTGTGAACAGAATTTAATGATGATGTTAAAAAAGTGTAAAGAAAGTCGACGATTAAATTATATACATTTCAGGAGGTTAGATATTGTGATAATTGAACAAAGCAAGAAACACCCACCTTATTTTGTTGATGTTTCTTGATAGTAAGTAGACGTCTTATTGATAGTAAGACAAGCATTTCTCGACTTCGTTTTTAGATCCCATAATCACTTCAACACGCTGATGAATACTATCGGGTTCAATGTCCATAATACGTTCTTGAGATGTCATTGCTAAACCACCCGATTGTTCAATAAGGTAGCTCATTGGGTTGGCTTCATACATTAAACGTAATTTGTAGGGTTGTTCTGGATTTTTACTGTCAGCAGGGTAAGTAAAAATACCGCCACGTTGAAGTACGCGATGAATATCTCCAACCATTGCTGCAATCCAACGCATGTTAAAGTTTTTACTACGAGGCCCTGTATCACCAGCAAGTAAATCATTAATATAGTTTTGCATTGGTGCTTGCCAAAAACGTTGATTTGACATATTAACTGCAAATTCTTTCGTATCTTGAGGTACTTGCACATTTCGTTCGACTAAAAGAAAGCCACCGTGGGTTCTATCTAATACATAAAAATGTGTGCCTTTACCTGTCGTCATTACTAACATGGTTGAAGGGCCGTATAATACATAACCCGCACAAACTTGTTTATGGCCTGCTTGTTTAAATTGAGCAGAGTCAGCCGCATCTATACCAGGAATTGCTTCATGAATAGAAAAAATCGTACCAATAAGTGAGTTGATATCAATATTTGAACTACCATCAAGTGGATCAAATGAAACAAGAAACTTGCCGTTTTCATCGCCAGCGACTGAATGATCTTCTTCTTCTGAAGAAATAGCCTTCACAAAACCTGATTCTAATAAAATATCTTTAATTAATTCATTAGCAACAACATCCAATTTTTTTTGAACTTCACCTTGAATATTTTCATCTAAGGTTGAGCCCAATAAGCCACCTAGGTGTGCTTGACTCACACGAAATGAAATTTCTTTTGTCGCCGCTAATATGGTTTTTATTAGGGAAATTAAATCTAAAGGAACATTATCTTCACGTAAAGCTGGGGCAAGTCGTTGCATTGTTTTACCTAATTTTTAGATTAATACTCGTTATTGAGTAAATTGTATATTATATTTATTGGGCTTTTTTGAACCATTGCTGTTCAAATAAAGCAGGTGCGTTAAATCGTCTTATGTGATTGGTTATTTCTTTTGAATACCATATAACTGAAAATTAAATTTATTCATTAAGACGTTCATCTTAATTATAACAATAAATTGCAGGTTAATCAGTAGCCATTTTTTATAATTACCGGCTATACATTTCACTGTATCGCTCAATTTAAAAGGAAAATAAATGAAATTTCTTAAAAATATTCTGTTATTACTTACCTGCAGTATTTTTTCTCTGCAAGCAGCAAGTAATTATAGTGACTTTATTAAAGATAAAACGTATCAAGAAGGATACTTTTCTTTTTATATTGATAATGAAACCGGTAAAGTTTATTTAGCTATTGATAAGTTTGAAGAGGAATTTCTTTTTCAAAGTTCAATGCCTCACGGAATCGGCTCAAATGATATTGGTCTTGATCGAGGACAACTCGGTGATACTCGATTAGTTCAGTTTGAACGGGTTGGCGATAAAGTTTTTCTCCGTCAAAAAAATACTTATTACCGTGCAAATAGCCAAAATGAATTAGAAAAAAAAGCGGTGTCTGAAGCTTTTGCCAGTTCGATTATTTGGGGGTTTACGGTTGAGTCTATTTCTGATGAAGGCACAACGGTATTCATCGATTACACACCATTTTTACTTTCGGATATCCATAATATTTCTGATAGATTAAAAAAACGCAAAGAAGGTAATTTTAAAATAGATGCGAGTCGGAGTGCTTTGTATGAAAAACGCATCAAAGCTTTTCCAAATAATACCGAATTTGAAGCAACAGTTACCTACAAAGGCAGTGGTGCAGGTAAATACTTACGCTCTGTTACACCAGAGAATACAGCAATTACGGTTAATTTGCACCACTCATTAATAAAATTACCGGATGATAAATATCAAACGAGAGCCTTTCATCCCTTTAGTGGTTTTTGGTCAAACTCATATGCCGACTATGCTAGTGCTATTGAAGAGCCACTTATTAAACGTGTCATTCCTCGTCATCGTTTAGCAAAAAAAGATCCTTCAGCGAAAATCAGTGAAGCTATTGAGCCTATTATTTATTATTTAGATGCCGGCGTGCCTGAGCCTGTTAGAAGTGCACTTATAGACGGTGCTCGTTGGTGGAATCAAGCTTATGAAGTGATTGGTTATAAAGATGCTTTTCAGGTGAAAATGTTACCGCCAGATGCGGATCCAATGGATGTGCGTTATAACGTTATTCAATGGGTTCATCGTGCAACACGCGGTTGGTCTTACGGTTCATCAGTCATCGACCCACGAACAGGTGAAATAATGAAAGGGCATGTTACGCTAGGCTCTTTAAGGGTAAGACAAGATTATTTAATTGCGCTTGGGTTAACTTCACCGTTTGAAAATGCTAATTCAGATACGTCTGAAATGAAAGAAATGGCGTTAGCCCGTATTCGTCAATTATCTGCTCATGAAGTTGGTCATACATTGGGTATTGCTCATAACTTTGCAGCAAGCGCGAATGATCGAGCATCCGTAATGGATTATCCTCACCCGTTGATTGAACTGAACAAGGGTGAAATTGATTTATCTAACGCTTATGACGATAAAATTGGTATCTGGGACAAACATGTCATCGCTTATGGTTATAGTGATATACAAGCCAATGAAGAGAACGATTTCTTAGCTAAAACGATTAAAAGTGCTCAAGAAAAAGGCCTGCTGTATGTTTCTGATTCAGATGCACGGCCTCATTCAGGCGCTCATAATACAGGACACTTATGGGATAATGGTAAAGATGCCAGCCAAGAACTATTGCGAATGTTAGCCGTGAGAGAAAAAGCCTTAGCTGAATTTGGTTTACATAGTATTCCTGTTGGCACGCCATTGTCAGAAATTGAACCCGTTTTAGTGCCTATTTACAATTTTCATCGTTTTCAGGTGGAAGCGACAGTTAAGTTAATTGCCGGTTTAGATTATGGATATCAAGTTCGAGAAGAGAATCAACAGGTTCAAATTTCGCCTGTTAAAGGTAAAACACAAACAGCAGCTTTTAACGCTTTATTGAAAACACTCTCGCCTGAAGTACTAACGTTACCTGCGCATATTATTAAGTTAATTCCACCTAAAGCTTATGGCTATTATCGTGATCGTGAAAGTTTCATTAGTAACACTGGCTTAACGTTTGACCCTGTTTCAGCTGCCGAAGCCAACGCTAAAAATACACTATCACTATTATTAAACTCTGGTCGTTTAGCGCGTTTACAACAACAAGCAATGATGAATGATGATATTTTTACAGTGGCAGATTTACTTAATAAATTAGTTAAATCAACCGTTCAGTCTTCACCAAGCAAAGGGTTAAAAGTACTTACTCAGCAACGCGTTAATCAACAAGTGATTGAGCATTTATTAGCACTTTGGCATCAAGACGGTTTAGTGAGTGAAGTACGTTCTGAAGTATTCTTCTCCTTAACTCAGCTTAAAAATTGGTTAAATGAGAATAAAAAAGCGAGAAAATATAAATTAATGGCAGCACAGTTTTCATTACTTGAAAACCAAATTGGGCATAGCCTTGGCAAAGGTAAATTAATTACACCTTCATCAACGATTAAAATGCCGCCAGGTTCTCCAATTGGCAGTGCATATTGATCGTATTTTACACGTGAAAGAAATGATCCTATGAAAAGTGAATTTACTGTTGGTTTATTAGGTATTCCTTTTGATGATAATTCTTCCTTTGAAAAAGGTCCGGCACTAGCGCCGGATCTTATTCGTAAAGTTTTAACGTCGGGTTCATTAAATAGTGCAACGGAATTGGGTGTTGAACTAAAGGAAAATCAGCGATGGTTGGATTTAGGCAACATTAGCTTTTCCAAAGAAAATCATTTTATTGATGATATTTACCAACCTTCGCTTAAGTTTTTAGCCGCTAATACTCGTTTATTATCACTAGGAGGCGACCACAGTATTAGCCATCCTCTGCTAAAAGCTTATCGGGAACACTTCCCAAAATTAAACATATTACATATAGATGCACACAGCGATCTATATGATTCATTTAAAGGAAACCGTTATGCGAATGCTTGTCCATTTGCCAGAATAATGGAAGAAAACTTGTGTGATCGATTAGTACAAATAGGTATTCGTACTTTAAACCAACATCAAAGGGATAAAATCGATAAATTTGGTGTTGAATCCTATGAGATGAAAGATTGGTTGATGGGAACCAGGTTTGAATTTGATGGACCCGTTTATCTTTCTTTAGATATTGATGGAATAGATCCAGCCTTTGCTCCAGGCGTTTCTCATCGAGAGCCTGGTGGTTTAAGCAGTCGTGAAGCAATAAACATTGTTCATCAAATAAACGCTCCGTTAGTAGGCGCTGATATTGTTGAATTTAACCCACATAAAGATATTGATAATATGACATCACAACTTATGGCTAAGCTTGTGAAAGAAGTTGCAGGTAAAATGCTCGCTAGCGATTAGCTTAGGTGTATCATCTTGCTTTAGCTATTAGAAGAACTAAGCTATTAGTTAAGCAAGAGCATCTTCTGGGGTGTGTTTCTATTATTCATAGAGTAAATTTATGAGATATTACTGGGGTATATTCTTATTTTTCTTTGCCACTTTATCATTTGGACTGAATATAACATTAGTAAACCCTACCAACAAAGAAGAAACATTTTGGGCGTTAATTACCGAGTTAATGCAAAAATCAGCCCTTGATTTAAATGTTAATTTAACTGTTTACTATTCTGATAGTCATAGAATAGTACAATCTGAATTAATTGAAAAAATTGTCACTGCTAAAAATAAACCCGATTATGTTGTTTTCTTACCTTATGGCGGCAGTATCATTCGTTCGTTTAACGCTCTTGAAAAGGCAAAAATTCCATTCGTAACATTAGAGCGCGCTTTTGATATTAATAAAGTGAGCGAAATAGCACTCCCTCAAGAAGTTTATAAATACTGGCTGGGGGAAATATACAACGATAATGTTGAAGCTGGAAAGTTATTATCGAGCAGCCTTTATCATTTTGCCAAAGAAAACTTACCTAAAGAAAAAACTCATCATGCAATCGCCATAAATGGTGATTATTATGCGGAGTCTTTAGACAGAGCTGAAGGTTTTTCTCATTTTTATAAGTCGAAAAATGACGTTATTATCAATCAAATACTCCCTGCTCGTTGGAGTAGAGAAGAAGCAGGTCGACTCTTTTTGAAATTACACCACCGTTACGAAAAAAATGAAATCGTTTGGGCGGCATCTGATCAAATGGCATTAGGTGTTTTAGATGTTATTGAGCAAACAGGTTTAATGCCAAATAAAGACTTTTTTCTTGGTGGGTTTGATTTAATACCGGAAGCAATAAAAGCGATAGAAGACAATAGAATGACCGCTTCTGTTGGTGGTCATTTTTTACAAGGTGCTTGGGCATTAATAAAGATCTATGATCACCACCATAATGTTCCTAATGTATTTAAAAAAGGTGATTCAACACCGTTTATAAAGCCTTCGGTCATAGATCGTTATAATATTGATCAATATAAAGTATTAGCCGACAGGAAAAACTTATCAAAAGTAGATTTTTCGAAGTTTTCAGTACATCACAATAGCCTTAATGATGATAAACAATATCAATTGACTCTTGAAAGCTTTATTGAAAAGTTGAATGTATCTTTGCAGATTCAATAGTCCATAAATCAGCCAATGCATGCTCAATGATAGTTTATCGTTTTAAAGGATAAAAAAGCGGCCTGAAGAGGAAGGAATCTGCAGGCCGTAGCGCAACACAAATTAAAATTAAATAAGTATTTTGCAAAAAGGTAAATATCAAGCTGAACTTCAAGCCCAACAAAGTATTCATTTAGTGATTAACTATCACAACACGGTTCAGATTCTTTTATTTCTTCTTTAGTTGTTTTATGCGATTTAGACGGAGCCTCTAATATCACTAAACCTTCATAAAAGTTACTTTGATAAACAGAGCTAACCCATTTCTTAAAAAATGAATAAATTAATCGTATTAATTTCATGACAACTCCTTTGGTCTTTATTGAGGTAATTTTCTGTAGAGAGAAATTATTAATAGACAGTATAGGGATAACTTGCTGTAATAACATATACAGAAAAACAGAAATGAAACATGCACAGTTTGCGTGATTAAATAAAGAGCTCCCCATGCGACTACTAGATAAATCATCCTCAGAGTTTTTATACCAACAAGTAATAGATTTTGTTGATCGACAAGTAGAAAGTGGCGTATTACGCGCAGGTGATAAGCTTCCTAGTTTACGCAAATTGAGCCGTCAATTTGATATAAGTGTACCAACGGTCAAGCAGGCCTATATTGAACTTGAACGGCAAGGTTGTATTTCAGCACGCCCTCAATCAGGCTATTATTTAAAAGCAAAACAAGCACGAACGTTATTACCTATGCGTGCGAAATGGGCATGTTGTCAACCTGTTGAAGTGTCTTGTCGAAGCTTAATTGAGCAAGTGTATGATGCAGTTCACTTACCAGACACACTGGCTTTAGGTATTTCGAATCCAGTTAATGCTCACCCTCCTGATAAGGCGCTTGCTCGTTTAATGCGGTCGGTAATCAGTCGTGTTGCAGAAAAAGCAGTCAGTTATGGCCCTGTTAATGGTGATGCAAAGCTACGTTTAACACTGGCTTTACGCTATCAAGAGCAAGGTGTAGATGTGAATCATCAAGATATGGTGATCACTAGTGGTGCACAAGAAGCACTGTCTATTGCTTTACAATGTGTGGCAAAACGAGGGGATATAATTGCGGTTGAGTCACCTTGCTATTTTGGGTTAATAGAGTTAATTGAAAGTTTAGGTATGAAAGCTCTAGAAGTATATACGTGTACAGAAGAAGGTGTTTGTGTCAGTGAATTAGAAAAAGTATTAGACCAACATAATGTGACAGCTTGTTTATTTTCTAACGCTATTAATAATCCCTTAGGTTCAATGATGACGAATGAACAGCGTCAATCATTAGTTCAATTACTCGAGTCACGTGATATTCCTTTAATTGAAGATGACGTATATAGCGATTTATATTTTACAGAAAATCGTCCAATCCCTGCTCAGCTTTATTCTGAAAAAGGCTTGGTGATGACATGTTCATCATTTTCAAAAACCGCAGCTCCAGGTTATCGTATTGGTTGGTTGATACCGGGAAAATTTGAAGAAAGCGCAAAGCGCATCAAACGGGCTCAGTCCTGTTCTACAGCGATGTTACAGCAATGGACACTAACCGATTATTTACTCAGCGGAGAATACGATCGACATTTGCAAGTACTACGAAAAACGTTATGTTATAACCGTGAGCGAATGAGGGCTTTGATTGCAGAGCATTTTCCTCATGAAGTATGTATTTCTAAACCTCAAGGGGGCAGTGTACTCTGGATACGTTGCCGTTCTCATGTAGATACCAGTCAAATATTTTTTGAGGCGATTGAAAATGGAGTGAGTTTTGCTCCAGGACAAATTTTTTCACCATCTGGACAGTATAAAAATTACATGCGGTTAAGTTTTGGGGTTAAATGGAGTGATAAAGTGGATAAAGCCATAGAAACCTTAGGCAAGCTTGTCTATGAGTATTCACAAAAATAATGACAAATCACAATCAAAACGCTCATCAAATATCTTTAGCATTATTATTGCCTTTGTTGGCATCAATTATAGCCATATCACCTTTGGCGATAGATATGTATTTACCTGCGATGCCTATTTTAGCAACGCAGTTATCTACCGATATGCCGTCAATCCAAAATAGCTTAAGCATTTATTTGTTGGGTTATGCATTAGGCTTACTTTTTTTTGGACCTTTAGCAGATAAACATAGTCGTAGAACGCTAGTGATAATTGGCATCTCTGGTTTTACCTTGGTGAGCTTGGCTATACCATTTGCCACTTCTATTGAGCAATTTTTAATCTTACGCTTTGGTCAAGCTTTTATCAGTAGTGCAGCTACTGTAATTGTTCCAGGAACGATAAAGGAACGCTATGGAAATAATACCGCCAAAGGCTTTTCTTATGTTTCTATGATCATGATGTTAGCACCTATGATCGCCCCCAGTATTGGAAGCGTTTTATTATTGCATAGCTGGCAAGCTATTTTTGTTGTACTCGGGCTTTATAGCTTATTGGTATTAGGCCTCGCTTATCGATTTTTACCTGAAAAAAAAGTTGATATAAAAGTAGAACATGTGAGCTTTATAGCGCGTTATAAAATCGTACTTGGACATAAAAAATCAAGATTAGATTTGTTGAGCTCTATGGCGATATCTTTAGCCTTTTTTGCTTTTATTACCGCTATTCCTTTCGTTTATTTAACCGTCTTTAAAGTATCAGAATTCACGTTTAGTTTCTTATTTGGCATTAATGTGGTGACATTGATGGCCGCTCATTTTATCAACACGCGATTAGTTACAAGAAAAGGCTCGAGAAAAATGCTGTCATATGGCTTGGTGGTCGCATTGTTCGCTTCAGGCAGTTTAGTGTTAGCACAATATTTTCAATTATCACTTATCTACACGGTGTTTGCTTTGTTACCCTTAATGGGAAGTATTTCAATGATTGCTGTAAATTCTGATGCGTTGATTTTATTAGAGTTTAATCGGGAGTCTGGTACGGCAACTGCTGTAATTGGTACTCTGCGTTTTGGTATTGGCTCACTTGCTGGACCCATTCTTGCCTATTTTTATGATGGCAGTGCATTGCCTTTTGCTATGTTGATGTGGTGTTCAGTGATAGTGGTTCTATTGTGTCAATTATTACACTGGGTCAATCATCGAAAGAGCGCTTGATTGGTAATATACAACCAGTACAGCTAAGTATTTGAGTAGTAAAGTTAGCTATCCGCTTGTTTATCTAATGATTTTTCTTTATGAGTCTTCGCTTGCTGCGTGTTCCATTGATCTAAGTCTGCGTAGTACTGGTCCCAAACGCACGGAGCGCATGCGCCACCGCCGCAACAATCATCATCGGCAGGTGCTATAGGCTTATTGGTTAATGTTTTTATGATTATCATTAATCAGTATTGTTTTCTTGTATAAGTTTTTCTTTAAGTTCAACTTGTTGTAAGCGCCATTTTTTACGTGCTGCGTAATAATTATCCCATACACAGGGTTCACATGCGCTATCACAGCATTCACCGTCTGCGGGTGGTTGCGGTTTCTCCATTAATTCTGTCATATCAATTGCCTATTTTTTGTGTCTTTTCGAATAAATTATTTAAGCTTGATTGCTTAATCCTGATATCCCCATGGGGCAGCAGGTGCTTTTATTGGCTTTGTTAAGTCAAAATCAACGCGAAACTCTCGCCCCTGTCTTATTAATCGGTAAGTAAATTTGTCAGGGTATATATACATTTGCCAAGTATTGCCAATTGACTGAGGAATACCAGTGCTAACAAATAATTCCTTTGAATATTGATCTGCTGGAAAAGATTGTACTTGAGGCCAGCCTGCATCAACAGTATGCCCACCATACATGGTTGATTCATCATCGCTGCCGTCTTTGTGTCTGTGATCATGTTTTAATGATAAACCTGAGCCTGTTTTGCTGATAATCCAAGTTCTTGATGCGTCGTCTCCTACATGAAAAGGAATATGAAGAGTTGTTGAATCACATTCTCTGACATGCATCACTAACTGTTTATTAGCAAAAGCATCGCTATTTCCGTTATCTACCGTTACTTTACCTTCAAAAGATTTACCACATAATTTATTGATATTATTGAAAAATTGGTCATGACTTTCAATGGAAACTAAAGGGGCATTAGCGTGCGTATTTATTGAAAAAATTAGTATGGATAAGGTAGAAATAAATTTAAGCATCAGTAACTCATAGTTTGTTAGGCAAATTTTCGAAGGTAGTTTAAACAAAAAAACCTGCTTAAGCAGGTTTTTTTATCAATGAGAAATTGTTACTCGGATTCTGCGAGTTTTTTCTCTAAGTAATGGATATTTGCCCCACCATTTACAAAACCTTGATCATTCAAAATGTCTTGGTGTAATGCAATATTGGTTTTAATTCCATCAATTACTAATTCGTTTAATGCATTACGCATACGAGCAATCGCTACGTCACGATTATCACCGTATGTAATTAATTTACCGATCATTGAGTCGTAATGTGGCGGTACAGAATAATCGGCATAAATATGAGAATCCCAACGAACACCCATGCCACCGGGTGGGTGAAAGCGTGTTATTTTACCCGGTGAAGGGATAAAAGTACGTGGATCTTCAGCATTAATACGACACTCAATTGAGTGACCTGAAATTTTAATATCATCTTGGGTATATGATAAAGGTTGACCAGCGGCAACACGTAATTGTTCTTTGATCAAATCAACACCCGTGATCATCTCTGTTACTGGATGTTCAACTTGGATACGTGTATTCATTTCAATGAAGTAGAATTCACCATTTTCATACAAAAACTCAAATGTACCAGCGCCGCGGTAATTAATATCAATACATGCTTTACAGCATCGCTCACCAATTTTTGCGCGCATTTCAGGTGTTATTCCTGGTGCTGGTGCTTCTTCAACGACTTTTTGATGACGACGCTGCATTGAACAGTCACGCTCACCTAAGTGGATTGCACCACCTTGCCCGTCAGCGATAATTTGAATCTCAACATGACGTGGGTTTTCAAGGAATTTTTCCATGTAAACCATGTCATTTTTGAAAATAGTACCCGCTTCTCTTTTGGTTAAAGCAATGGCTTCAAGTAATTCGTCTTCACTACGAACAACACGCATACCACGTCCACCACCACCGCCGGCAGCTTTAACGATTAGAGGATAACCAATACGTTTACCGTGAGCGATATTTGCTGCTTCGTCATCGGTTAAAGGTCCATCAGAGCCAGGTACACAAGGAACACCTGCTACTTTCATCGCACGTATTGCCGCAACTTTATCACCCATTATACGGATACTTTCAGCTTTTGGGCCGATAAAGGCAAAGCCTGACTTTTCCACTTGTTCGGCAAAATCAGCATTTTCTGCTAAAAATCCATAACCTGGGTGAATAGCGACTGAATTGGTTACTTCTGCTGCGGTTATTATCGCAGGAATATTAAGGTAACTATCAGGTGCTGGTGCTTTACCAATACAGATAGTTTCATCAGCTAATAAAACGTGTTTGAGGTTTTTATCTGCTGTGGAATGAACCGCAACAGTTTTAATGCCAAGCTCTTTACAAGCCCGCAATATTCTCAATGCAATTTCGCCTCGGTTGGCGATAAGAACTTTATCTAACATGGAATTACCCTTATTTTATTGGGCTTATTCAATGATGAATAGCGGTTGGTCAAATTCGATAGCATCTTCATTATCAGCTAAAATTTCTTTAATAACGCCTGATTTATCTGCTTCAATTTGATTCATCATTTTCATTGCTTCAAGAATACATAATGTATCGCCAGCATTCACATGTTGACCAACTTCAACAAATGCAGGCGCATCTGGTGACGCAGAAGCATAGAAAGTACCAACCATTGGTGAGCGAACAACATGGCCTGAAATTGCTGCAGGAACTGCAGGATCTGCTGCAACTGGCGCTACAGCCGCAGGAGCAGCTACTGGAGCTGCTGCTTGCATCATTGGTGCTGCTTGTACTATTGTGCCACCACGGCTAATACGTACTGATTCTTCACCTTCAGAAATTTCTAACTCGTTAATTCCTGACTCTTCAACCAGTTCTATTAATTTTTTTATTTTACGAATATCCATGAGATTACCTTTTTAACTGTTTATATTTAGTAAGTTTATAATTGATTTAATTACCATCAATTATTACAATTTTTTTGTTAAATATTGATGAGCGCTTGTTAATGCATAGCCATATCCAATAGGACCTAGACCACAAATCACCCCTTGTGCAATATCTGACAAATATGAATGATGTCTGAATTTTTCTCGTGCATGTACATTAGATAAATGCACTTCAATAAATGGGATGTTTACTGACAATATCGCATCTCTTAATGCTACGCTGGTATGTGTTAACGCAGCAGGGTTGATTATAATAAAATCAACTGTTTGAAATGCTTGGTGTATTTCATTAATTAATTCGAATTCAGCATTTGATTGCAGATGAGATAATTCAATACTCATATCTGTGGCACGCTGGTCTAAATCTTTAATTATATCGTCGAGAGATAATGAGCCATAAATTTGAGGTTCACGCTTTCCTAACATATTTAAGTTGGGACCATTTAGCACTAAAACTTTAAACTTTGCAGTCATTTTCTTAGAAATACCTATTAAATGCCATTATTAGGATTATCATCACATAAAATACATTGTGATGGAATTGTTTATGGCAAATTCAACGAATTAAATCAATTTGTCGATTATTATAGTGTTTTCGACGAAATTAGCAGCAAAATACTGGTCTAATCTCTTTTGTGGAGAAAATTAACAAGATAAAGTTTTGTTATTTAATTAGTTTTAGCTAAACTTAAAGGTGATTGCTTTGTTTCTAATTGCTGATTTTTTAGATACTTAGCATGTTTACAGTATTGTTTTTGAGTTTAAACAATACTTCTGATTAATGTTTTGGATTCAATGATAGGGATATTGTCATCAATCGTATTCTTTATTTATGCTTGATACTACTTAGCATTTTGGCTGCATCACCTGCAAAGGCTATGCAAGTTATTACTCATGCGTCTATTAATGTAGAATCAATGACTACATCACAATTACGACGTATTTATTCCATACGTCAGCTTCGCTGGGCAAATAAAACGCCTATTGTTGTGTTTGTTTTACCTAGCCAACATATTATTCATAAAAACTTTTCAAAAAATATCTTAAATATATTTCCCTATAAGCTTGATCGAATATGGAACAAACTGACCTTTTCTGGGTTAGGTGTTGCTCCAACTGTTGTTCAATCTCAAGAAGAGTTGCTTAAAGCTGTTAGCATCACCCCTGGTGCTATTGGCTATGTTGATAATTTAAATAAGGAAGCAGATGTTAATGTTATTAAAATTTCAATATAGCATCAGTGATAGAACATGGAATTTTTATGGACTGGCATTGATTGCAATGCTTTTTATTTTTAAGGCTTATGGGCAAGAAGAGAATAATGAAGCATGGCAGGTGCATGGTTTTATTGCTCAAGGGTTGATTGATGTTAACGGCAGCAGTTTTGTGAATAATGATGGAGCTTTATCTGCAGAGTTAACAGAAATAGGTATTAATGGCTCCTATCAACTTAACGATTATTTTAGGGTGACAGGGCAAGCGGTTTATTTGGATGGTGGCAACCGTTATGTGGAAGGGGCAAGAATTGATTATGCGTTATTAGACTTTGGTGTCTATCAAGATGAAAAATGGCTAATTAATCTATATTTAGGACGTTTTAAAAATAATAATTGGTTGTATTCAAGTACTCGAGATGTTCCACATGCTCGTCCGAGCATAATACTTCCTCAATCTAAATACTTTGACGGCTTTAGAGATATTGCTATGGGCAGCGATGGTCTTTCTGCGAAAGTTGTTTATAGCTCAGATAACTTCGGTGATTTTGATTTTTATTTTAGTTATGGAGCCTCATCTTTAGATACCGAGGACGTGAAATTATTATTAGGGGATTTAGTACAAGGAAAAGGTAAGCAAGACTTTGATGCTCAAGCCAGCCTATATTGGCAACCACTGTTTTCATCATGGCAATTTGGGGTTTCTGTGCTCGACTCTGACTTTAATTATGAACGATCAAATACAGATTTCTTTTATGATGCCCAATTCAGTTTTCAGCAAATTAGTACTAATTTCCTTTATGAAGGTGAAAAGTGGGAATTCAGCGGAGAACTGACCCAATCAAAATTCACCCAAGCAGGTTTTTATTTCGATGATTTCAAAAAAGGCTCAACAGGTGTAGGAGTTTATCTACAATCAAGATATCAATATAATAACCAGTTATCGCTATTATTGCGGGCTGAAAAATTTTATGCCGATAAAAAAGATAAAAATGGCAGTAAATTAGAGGAAAATACCGGTGGGGCAATCCCTCGTTATTTTGGTTATCAAAATGATATTACCGTTGGCGCGTCATACCAGTTAGCTGACAATTTTAGAGTTGACTTAGAACATCATTGGGTTGAAGGGACTTCACGTTTAACGCCGGTTGTTATGCCTAACACTGAGGTTAACGATCAAAGAAGATGGAATATGTGGGCTATTCAATTTATGTATTGGTTCTAACAGATGAAAAAAATATTTGTTAGTGTTCCAGCCAAGTTATTAATTTTAGTTATTAGCGCTTTGTTACTTCTTAGCGCTGGTATCTCTGTTTTATCTATTTCTCGATTAAATAATGAATTCAAACATTTCCAAGTTGATAAAGTAAAGCAGAGTAAAAATCAGCTCGAATTACACACAGGAATTGCTCGAGATAAATTGAGTTTATGGATTGAATCTTTTACTGATGTAGTGCAATTAAATGAAGATAATAATTTAGCAAATCTTTCAAAAGCACTAAGTCGCCAAATTGATGCTTTGCAACTAAATCACAATGTAGAAAATGTTTGGTTACTTGATGACGATAATCAGGTGCTATTTAGTACCGTTGCCTTAACCGAGTATGCTCGAAGTACGGCGGAAAAAGTCTTATATGAACAAGAGCCTTTTCATCAATTATACTGTGCTAAATCTTGTGAGCAGCTTATTGCTGTGCCATTGCTTAGTGCTCAAGGTGATCTATCGGTTATTGTTATGACGATGTCACTTGTTGATGTTATTTACTCTATAAATCAGGCGTTAAGCAGTGAAATTGCTGTTGTTAGTTTTAATAAGAAAATTGATATATTAGTCTCTGATGCTCAATTTTTATCGGCGTCAAATGTAGGATTAATGCAAGGGCTTATTGATAATGTAGAAAAGAGTATATTAATTGATGAAGTGAAAGAATTAGGCTTGCAAGTTGATATTTTAAGTAACAGTTATTTAATGAACTTGATGCCGTTGGCTGAAACTGAAACTAAACAATTTTATTTGTCACTAGTCGATGATGTTACCTCCATAAAAGATGAATACAAACAATACCGTCTTCAATTTTTACTATCAGCATCACTGATTTTTATTACGTTAGCTGTAATGGTGTATCTCGTTGCGAGCCCTTTCACAAACCGAATCCTCACTTTATCTAACGCCTTACCACTTTTAGCAAGAAAAGAGTTTGAGCAATTCAGAAAAATCCGTCTAAAAAGACGACGGTTATTAGCCGATGAATTAGATATTGTTGCGGATTCTGCCACTGAATTAAGCTACGAATTAGAACAGCTTAATATTGAAGTTGAGCAAAAAACGAAAGAACTCGAAAACATCGCGATGTATGATTTACTGACCGGCTTACCAAATCGAAACATGCTTAATTACCAAATTAGAAAGGCCGTTGCGAATATTGCTCGATATAAGCAAGGTGTTGCTATTTTGTTTCTTGATTTAGATGACTTTAAAAAAGTAAATGATAGTCATGGTCATGGAGAAGGCGATAAATTACTGGTAGAAGCAGCTAACCGAGTACGTTTAAGTATTCGCAGTGTTGACTTAGCGTGTCGTTTTGGTGGAGATGAGTTTGTCATTGTATTAAATAATGTTAATTCAGTGGAAGAAGCTAAACCGGTTGCTCAAGAAATTTTAGATCGCTTTAAAAAGCCAATTAAAATCAATTCAAGTATTTTCTATGTTTCTACTAGCATAGGCATTACGTTTAGTAATGATGAGTTGGCCAAGTCTGAACAATTAGTGAGTCAAGCCGATATTGCCATGTATGAAGCAAAAGATAATGGCGGTGATCAGTATCATGTTTATCATCAAGATATGTATCAACGTGTTGCTCATCGAGTCATGATGGAATCTGAAGTACGACAAGCATTAGCTAAAGCCCAGTTTAGTTTGAGCTTACAGCCTCAAATTGTCGCTAACACGAAGAAATTATATGGCTTTGAAGCTTTACTACGCTGGAAGCATCCAGAAAAGGGCATGATCTCTCCAGATGATTTCATTCCTATTCTTGAAAACTCTGAGCATATGGTTGAACTAGGCTATTGGATCATCCGTCGTTGTTTTGAGCATTGCCAACAATTAAGAGATTTAGGGTTAAACGATATTCGAATTGCAATAAATCTGTCAGCAGGACAGTTTATTGACGTCAATTTGCCACAATTTCTTCAATCACTTTTGGATGAATTCGGTCTACCGGCTAAATGTTTTGAATTAGAACTTACTGAGCAAACTTTAGTGAAAGATATTGATCGCGCGATCGATATGATGAACTCATTGAAAGATATTGGTTTTAGTTTTGCTATCGATGATTTTGGAACAGGTTATTCGTCACTTGCCTACATTAAAAAAATGCCTGTTGATGTTATAAAAATAGATAAAAGTTTTATCTTCGGCATGTTAGAAAATCATGCTGATTATCAAATCATTATTTCGACTATTGCCATGGTTAAAAATCTAGGTTTAAAAGTTGTTGCTGAAGGTGTTGAAACCAGTGCACAACTAAGAAGTTTGGCAGAAAATGATTGCGACATAATACAAGGTTACTACTTTTCTAAACCAGTTCCTGATGTCGAATTAGCTGACTTTATTGAATCGAAAATTGCTAATGGTTATTGGAAAACAACGGCTCAAGTAGTTTTTGATTAAACGACATTGAGCCTTATTGTTATATTCAGCTTGAACTAATGTTGCGGAAATTATTGACCTATGTCACTAGAATATTGCATTTACATGTGCTGAAAACGGCTCAGCAGACATAAAGCCAGTCACTCGTTTTGTGGTTAATTCCTTGCCGTTTAGATCGAAGAATAAAATGGAAGGTAAACCGAACACTTCAAAATCAGCCATAAATTCAACGTTTGCATCAGTACCCATATCAGTTAAATCAATCTGTATCATCAGAGTATTGGCTAGTGCTTGTTGAACGGCCTTATCCGGAAATGTATATTCTTCGAATTCCTTACAGGCAATACACCAGTCGGCATATAAATCAACCATCACAGTCTTACCTTGGCTATTCGCTAAGCTTATTTTTTCTTTAAGTTCAGATAATGATGCCACTTTGATAAAGGTGTTTTCTGCATGTGCAGCTGGCGCACTGGTCGTTTCAGGGTGAATTAAATGGTAAGCCTTTTGTGCGCCATAAAACATCATGAGGAATATAAGTAAACTTCTAACCCCAAATGAAAAGTTAGACGTTGTTTTTTGATTCACGACATAAAAGTAAGTCGCAGAAGCAAGCAATAAACTTACCCATAATATTTCAGTGACTACTGCTGGAATAAAGCGCTCTAATAAGAAAATAGGCACAGCTAATAAGAGCAAGCCAAAGATATTTTTAATAACATTCATCCAGCCGCCAGCTTTAGGTAACAGCTTACCGCCAGAGCTTCCTAAAATTAATAAAGGCAGACCCATACCTAAACTCAAGGCATATAATGCAGAAGCGCCTAAGGCAATATCACCTGATTGAGAAATATATAACAGTGCTCCTGTTAATGGTGCTGTAGTACATGGTGAAGCCACTAAACCGGAAATAGCGCCCATCATTAATACGCCCCAATATGAGCCACCTTTTTGGCTATTACTGATATTGTTAAGCTTATTTTGCCAGCTACTCGGTAACGCTAAATTAAATACACCAAACATAGAAAAGGCTAAAAATACAAATAATATGCTTAAAGCAATTAATACATAGGGATGTTGAAACATGGCTTGAAACTTTGCTCCAGCAAGGGCAACTACAATACCTAAAAGAGTATAAGTAATCGCCATACCTTGAACATAAAAGAACGAAAGGCTAAAGGCTTTTTTAGTTGATAACTTTTCTTTTTGACCAACGATAATGCCCGTTAAAATCGGATACATAGGAAAAACACATGGCGTAAAAGAAAGCAATAATCCACCAACAAAGAATGCTAACAGTGTTAGCCAAACATTATTACCTGCCAACATTGCTGCTAATTCATGTTGCTCACTGACATTATCCTCAGCACTTACCTCATTTGAAGTATTTGTGGTGCTTGAAGTGTCAGAAGATTGAGAAAGTGCTGATAACACGGCTGAAGGGTTAGCGTTAAATTTACTTAACTCTATGGTATTGACAATCGGGGGGTAACATAAGCCTTTATCTGCACAACCTTGATAACGAATGTGTAATTGTCCATTCGTACCAACGGAAGTTAACGGTACAGTAAAAGCTAACTCGTCAATATAAATTTGCTGCTTACCGAAAAACTCATCTTCATGGTCAATGCCTATCGGCATAACAACGTTTGCTAATTCACTATTCTCGCTGGTGAATTTGAATTGTTTTTTGTAAAGATAATAACCTTCGGCTATATCAAAAGTGACAGCAATTTGATTATTTTGTTGATCAAAATTAAAAATAAATGCTTGGTCAGGTTTTAAAAATTCATCTTCATTACTAAATAAAGACGAAGATGAAGTATCAAAAATAGATTCTTGAGCAACAGTAACAAAGCTTATTTGATTGGAAATAAATAGTGCGAACACTAATAGAGCGCGAGACAATTTTTTCATAACGTTAATTCAATGATTCTTTAATCCAGTTTAAATAATGCTTATCACCTTGCTGGATGTTCAAAGCGATAATTTCTGGAGTGTCATAAGGATGTAAACGGTTTATTTCACTACATACTATATTAAATTTAACACTCTCGGTTTTAATCAATAACTGTACTTCTTCACTAGATTCAATATTGTCTTGTCAACGATAGATTGAAAGTATATTGGGTATAATATTGATACAAGCGGAATATTTTTGTTGCACTAAGTGTGTCGCTATTTCTTTAGCTGATTCCATACTTGGGCATGTACAAAGCACAACTTGATACATTACAGATATTTCCTTAACTTAAGCTTA
>Ga0233426_10000731_pt1 | contig 33159 bp, 34 predicted proteins | sample SI_118_April2016_6_FD_179875 | JGI IMG/M metagenome (GOLD analysis project Ga0233426, IMG submission 179875) | Seawater microbial communities from Saanich Inlet, British Columbia, Canada - SI_118_April2016_10_MG | ecosystem: Environmental > Aquatic > Marine > Inlet | place: Canada: British... | reverse complement strand
GAAAATCTTAATACCGCGATAGCTGAACTATGCGACTTTATTAAATTACACAACTAGCTATGTTTTTTTATGAGAATTTTAAAGCGCCATATAACGCCTATATCAGCTGTTGCCGAAAGTGGCGGTTTTTTGTGTGATACTGAGCGCCAGCGAATAACACAAAAAAACGGCGCTTTTGGCAATCAGCTGGATGTACTTGTTAGGCCTGACTTGCTCAAAAGAATGGCTCCTCTATAAGCTCAGATCTATTGACCTTAATTTTCATTGAATACTTTTCGTTAATATCATTTACCAAATGAATAAACCATTCAGGTGCATGAGGTGAAACAAAAACATCTTCAATTAAGATATCTAGGTTGCACTGGAAAAGCTTTCCCTCATCCTCACACTTCATATCTGTTAAAAGAGCCCTGACTTCTCTTTCATGTTCAAAGGACTTCCTTTTTCGCCAAAACGCATCATTTGGCCCCGCATAGTTTTTATTGAGATCAATATATTCTACTCGCCCGATATTTATGGATGGATCACGGTCAAGTGATTCATATAACCCTTTGTAAGATGTTCTAATTGCAACCGCGTTAGCTAGAAAGCTGGAGTATAAGCGCCACATGGCTTCAGATTCATGTTCACTTTCATGCCAGCAGTTTACAAAGGTTCTTTTCTTATGAGCTTCTCCGCCCGCCTCCATATCTTTTAGTAGGCGCTGAGCATCTTTCTCAATCTCTTCTTCGGAAAGCTTACATACATGCCCTTCAGGGGGATTCCTAATTGCACTTTTGAAGAAATCTAAATAATGAGAATCCCATCGTTCTTTATTCTTCTTAATTCCTTTGGCGCCTTCAAATAAATCTTCGAAACAATCTGTGCGGGTAAAATAGATTGCCTTCGATGATAGTAAGCTCACATATTTAGTGAAATCCATGTAGCGCCAAAGTTTAGTTTCTTTATCAGGGACTTCGTATGGCCTTGGGCTGAAGTAATGTCTTATTGCTGTTTCTTTGAGGTTCCCACAACAGTCATCACATACATATAACGGCTCATCATTTTGACCGTAGCCTAAATGAGAAGTATCTCCTTCTTGAAAGACATGGTCGCAGGATACACAGCTGTCATGATTTTCAAATGAAAGCCTTCGTAAATCCGTAGTTAATCTGTGCGTCATTTCTTGCATGGAGTTCCTAGAGGCCTAACAGCATGATAAAAGGGAACAAATCCCTCTTATCAATATTATGAGGAATCCATTGTTTTTTGAGTGGCTCTTTTTAGAAAACATGGTATCCCTCTGTTTTTAGTTATTATTCCTATAATTACCGCCACCGAAGGAAGTGATAACGAGGAATGAATCCTCATATTTAAAATGAATATGCTATGGTTGGAATCTCTTGTCAACAGTATGAGCCTGATTTTATAAGCATTGCTTGCTACTTGTGTTATCACGCTGATATCTGTGTGAATTGAGCAAAAGGGATATGCTTGCTTTCAACAGAAAATTATCGACTCCCACCCTTAAATTCCTACTACTACGCGACTAGCATTATCACCCCCACCTCTATAAAATGCGTAGCCTTATCAAATCTCACTAAGAACACGCTATCCATGAATATCCGTAATTTATTATCTGATTATGTTACCCAAGCCATGCTAGCAGCGGGTTTACCTGCTGAATGTCAAGCTCATGTTGCCGCGAGTAAAAAAGCCGGTTTTGGCGATTATCAAGCCAATGGTGCAATGGGGGCAGCCAAGATAGCAAAAGCTAAGCCACGGGATATTGCACAGCAGATTGTAGATCAGTTACAGCAGAATAGTGATGTGCAAGTGATGATTAGCCATATTGAGATCGCTGGGCCGGGGTTTATTAATCTTACCTTAGACCCACAGTGGCTAGCCGCTAACATCCGCATTATCAACCAAGATAAGCAATTAGGCATTCAGGACGATCAGCCACAAACGGTAGTGGTCGATTACTCCTCGCCTAACCTAGCGAAAGAAATGCATGTAGGCCATTTACGCTCGTCTATTATTGGTGATGCGGTAGTACGCACCTTAGAGTTTCAAGGCCATAAAGTAATTCGCCAAAACCATGTAGGGGATTGGGGTACGCAGTTTGGTATGTTGATTGCTGAGCTGGAAGAACAGTTGCAAGAAGGCGAATCGGCTTCGCTTGCCTTAAAAGATTTAGAAGGTTTTTATCAGAGTTCTAAAAAGCACTTTGACGAGTCTGAAGCGTTTGCCAATAAAGCCCGCGATTATGTGGTGAAGTTACAATCTGGCGATGCGCACGTACTCACACTGTGGGAACAGTTTAGACGTGTATCGCTTACCCACAGCCAAGAAATTTATCAGCAACTCAACGTGACCTTAAACGCTGACGATGTCCGTGGCGAAAGCGCTTATAACGATGACTTAGCACCATTAGTCGCAGAGCTACAACAGCAAGGCCTAGCCGTTGAGAGCCAAGGCGCGCAAGTGGTCTTTCTAGAAGAAATGGCCGACAAAGAAGGCAACCCTAGTCCGGTGATCATTCAAAAACAGGGCGGCGGCTTTTTATATGCCACTACCGACTTAGCTGCTTTACGTTACCGAGCTCACACTTTACACGCAGATCGTGTTTTATATTTTATTGATGCGCGCCAATCCTTACACATGCAACAAGTGTTTACTCTAGCCAAAAAAGCGGGTTTTGTTAACGACAGTATTAGCTTAGAACACCACCCGTTTGGCACCATGATGGGCGCTGATGGTAAACCGTTTAAAACCCGCACCGGCGGCACGGTTAAGCTGGCCGATTTATTAGTCGAAGCGGTAGAGCGTGCAGAAAAAGTAGTGGCGGATAAAAACCCAAACCTCAGCGCAGAAGAACGTGCGGTCATTGCGCGTAAAGTAGGTATTGGCGCAATTAAATATGCCGACTTATCTAAAACGCGTACCAACGATTACATTTTTAACTGGGAAACCATGCTCAGTTTTGAGGGGAATACCTCACCATATCTACAATACGCTTATGCGCGTATTCAAAGTATTTTCCGTAAAGCGGATATTGATGTAAGTGCATTAAACAGAGAACTCGCATTAAACGAACCGGCGGAAGTGGCTTTGTCGATTAAGACATTACAGTTTGCCGAAGTGATTGAACAAAGCACACGCGAAGCCTATCCGCATTTGTTATGTACTTATCTGTACGATCTAGCGGGTTTGTTTATGCGCTTCTACGAGCAGTGCCCTATTCTTAAAGACAGTATCGACGAAGAAACCAAAAACAGTCGCTTACAACTAGCCTTGTCTGTTGCCAACACATTGAATAAAGGTCTGGATTTACTCGGTATTGAAACGATGGATAAGATGTAAACCCAATACTTTTTACTGAACAAAAAAAAGGCGATGAAAAACTTCACCGCCTTTTTTATTGTTATCTCCGTAAACTTTTCGCTTTAATTTTCGTTCAGCTAACTGTTTGTTATTGATAAAATCGCTCAAAACCCGCCACGCTAAAACCGTTCATGCGTTTTTTACCCATCACAATCACCGGCACGCCTTTACCGCCGATGGCATCATAATCTCTTTTTGCTCTGGCATTTTTTTCGATGTCGTATTCTACAAACGGAATCCCTTTTTTCTGAAAATATTTCTTGGCTTTTTTACAATAGCCACACCATGCCGTGGAATACATGGTGACTCTTGTCTTATGATCAGAAGCCTTATGACCAGCAGCTTTCGTACTCGTATTAGCCTGTGAAGAATTTGAACGCATATCTGGAGCTTCGCTATAGGTGACGGATTCATAACTGCTAATATTAACCGCCGCTTTGCGCTGGGTTTCATTGGGGTTATCACCATAATGTGTACGCCCCTGCTCATCTACCCACTTATATACTTCAGCGGTAGTGTATGTATGACAAGAAAAAAGCAAGAGAATAAAGAAGAGAGGTTTCATTAATGGTTATCCGTCATTTAATGATTTAGCTGCATCTTATCGGCTCCATATAGTCATACTGATGATAAGTATCACCATGGTGCCCATTGGCATTTGAAAAGCTGAACACAAAACATACCTTAGTTGCCCATCTCCTGCAAGGAAACGTAAATCCATGCTGAACCATGGTTACCACAATACTGTCTTTACAGTATTGTATTTGCGTTGCGACTTTTGCGGTACACTTCTAACTCGAAATTTCAACATTCCCACTCACTGATCATTAACGGTTTTGATTTCACCATCAATGACAACATTTAGCGACACATTACACCAGACCTTTTCACTGCTATTACAGCTAGATGAAAGCCTATGGGGAATTATTCTGTTGTCCCTTAAAGTCAGCGGTACGGCGTTATTATTTGCGGTGATAATCGGGCTGCCTATTGCTCTTGGCTTAACCTTACGGCGCTTTCCCGGTGAACGCCTGCTGTATATTCTCGTTGATACGATGATGGCCTTGCCGCCGGTGGTGGTGGGCCTGGTGGTATATTTACTGCTATCTCGCTCTGGGCCATTGGGCGTATGGGGTTTGCTCTATACACCTACCGCGATGATTATTGCTCAAACCTTGCTGATCACCCCCATTGTTATCGCCCTTGCTTTACCTCTGTTTAAGCAGCATTGGTCTCGTATTGGCGAGCAGTTAATTGTGCTAGGCTATCGGCCAAGACACATATTACCGACACTATTATATGAAGCCCGTGCAGGCATTATGACGGTGATATTGGCCGCATTTGGTCGAGGCATTGCAGAGATTGGCGCAGTGATGATTGTCGGCGGTAATATTGATCAACACACTCGTGTCATGACCACGGCTATCGCGATGGAAACACAGCAAGGTAATTTAGCCTTGGCCTTAGCTTTGGGCATCGTCTTAATTATGATTGCGCTATTGATTAATAGTAGTGCCCACCTGATTAGCGCGAGCATCAATGCTAAAGGAAAGCGACACATACAAGGAATACAACGGTGATTACCCTAGATGCAGCTTCATTGATAATGGGTTCACGTACTTGCATAGAACAAGTGTCGATGACGATTGAGCGACCAGGGATCACCGTGATTATTGGCGCGAATGGGAGCGGCAAAACTTTATTGTTACGCTTGATCGCAGGTTTATTATTACCGACTAGCGGACAACTCAAGATCACCCCGCCGTTAGACTATCCACAGCTTACCTATGTTCCTTCTACGCCGGTGCTGCTAGACCGCAGTGTGTGGGAAAATATTGTATTGCCACTGCGTATTCAGATGAAAAACAATCCATCCCGATGTGCAGAACGCAAACGATCAACACCCGAATCTCGTACACAAGAGGCTTTACAGTGGGGCAACATTGAGTCGATTGCACAACAAGCCGCACATAGTTTATCTAGCGGCCAGCAGCAGTTAGTTGCCCTTGCCCGCGCATGGGCATTATCTCCGCAACTATTATTAATAGACGAACCCTGTGCTAATTTAGACCCGAATCGACAACAACATATCGAGTCGCTTATTTGTGATATGCAATCGCAATGTAAGGTTATTATGAGTACTCACAACATTCGCCAAGCAGAACGCCTGGCAGATGATGTGGTTTTTTTAGAAGAAGGCCAGTTGCTCGCGTACTTATCCAAAAAACAATTTTTTAATCGTGAAAGTGATGGCGGGCTTTTTGACGCGTTATCACAAAAAATCGACACGTTTATTCGTTATGCTTAACCGTTTATTATCATGTTTAGTCTCGTTAACAGCCCTCATTAGCACCTTTTTATTAGCGAGCTGCAGTGAGCCGCCATTACGCTTAGGTGTCACAACGACCTTAGAGGACTCTGGTTTATTAGATCGTTTAACGACTGACTTTGCTAACGAACATGGCATTGCCATCAGCCCTATTGTAGCGGGCAGCGGACAACTATTTACCTTAATTGCACGAGGCGATGTCGACATAGCCATCACCCACGAACCCGAAGGCGAAAAAAGATTAGTCGAACAAGGTATTGTCTCGTCTCGCCAAGCCTTATTCCACAATGACTTTGTGATCGTGGGCAGCAAGGAAGATCCCGCCAATATTAGCGAAGCCACATCAACACGTGACGCGTTTATGCGTTTAATTCGCAGTGATGGCATGTATATTTCACGCAACGATAATAGCGGCACACATCGTATGGAGCAGTATTGGTGGTCATCTTTATCAACCACTTCGTTAGCGCCTCAATCATCTCGTATCAAGCTATTACTCACCGGTACTGGAATGGGCGACACATTAACAGTCGCGGCAAATAAAGACGCTTACACCTTAGTTGATATTGGCACATGGTTAGCATTTAACAACAAACAACATTTACGTGTGTTGTGGCGCGATAGTCAAACACTACGCAACGCGTATCATCTACTCACATTTAACCCTAAGCACATTACACAAACAGATCAAAAACAAAAAGAGAGTCGCATTTTTTCTCAATGGATTCATCAATGGGCCGCAAAAAACTTACAAAAAAAATCGTCCACTGACACACCGGCAGAACGAGAAAAACTAAACGACATCCCGTTTTTTATTGATTGATACCGATAAAAAAAAACTGATGGAGACATGAGAATGAACACAAATAAAAACACCTCGCCCAATACAAGTCAATTAAGTATTACCGTATTAACGGTATCAGATACTCGCACCCCAGCAAACGACACATCGGGCGATTTACTTACCCAATGCATTACAGATGCTAATCATCAACTACACAGTAGAAAAATTGTGAAAGATGATGTCTACCAAATTCGTGCTGCCGTTTCACAATGGATTGCTGACGACGATATACAGGTGATTGTACTCACCGGTGGCACGGGATTTTCTGGGCGCGACAGTACGCCGGAAGCGGTCACGCCTCTGTTTGATAAAACCATTGATGGCTTTGGTGAATTATTTCGTGCCGTGTCTTACGATGAAATTGGTAGTTCGACAATACAATCCCGTTGTGTAGGTGGCTTTGCTAATCGCACTTTAATTTTTTGTTTGCCCGGTTCAAACAATGCTTGTTTAACTGGTTGGAATAATATACTAAAAGCCCAGCTGGACAGCACCCAAAAGCCCTGTAACTTTGTAAAGCTGTTAACCGAAAAATGATGAGCCATTCATTCATCAATGCATATACAGCACCTGAGACCCTATTTTATGCTGCACATTAACGATGCTATTGCACAAATATGCCAACAAGCGATACCGTTAACGACAAACGAAAAAGACGTTGAGTGTGTCCACCTGATGGCCGCAACAGGCCGTATTCTTGCCGAAGATATTCGCTCAGACGTTCACGTGCCGCCTGCCAACAATAGCGCGATGGATGGGTATGCCATCAACATTGATGATCTTTCTCAATCAACCACCTTACCGATTAGCCAAGTCATTAACGCTGGACACCCACCTTTGCCCTTAGCTACAGGCACTGCTGCGCGTATTTTTACCGGTGCAGAAATACCTGTGGGCGCAAATGCCGTGGTGATGCAGGAGCAGTGTCAGGTGCAAGATGACATTCAAGATGAACAAGAGAAGACTGTCACACTCCCATCTTCTGTTGCGCTTAATAATAATATTCGCCTACAAGGCCAAGACATTCAACAAGGCGACGTTATTGTCAACAAGGGGAAGACATTACAGCCTCAAGACATCGGTTTAATCGCTTCCGTTGGTATTGCTGAAGTTACCGTATATAGAAAACTACGCGTCGCTATCATGTCTACCGGTGATGAACTCACCGAACCCGGAAAGCCATTAAGTGCCGGAAAAATCTATAATACCAACCGCTATTTATTACATGGCTTATTACAAAAAATGGGAGCCGAGGTGATTGATATGGGTGACATTGCGGACACATTAGCCGCGACGACTGAGGCCATTCAACAAACCATCGCTAAACAAACCTCAATGGGGAGAGCTGTAGATTGCATCATTTCTACGGGCGGCGTTTCTGTGGGTGATGAAGATCATATTAAACAAGCTGTACTGACATTGGGTGAACTTGATTTATGGCGCATTGCCATTAAACCCGGAAAACCCGTTGCATTTGGACACATTCATCATCCGCAACAACACATTCCCTTTATTGGTCTACCGGGGAACCCAGCCTCCGTCTTCGTCACATTTTTATTAATCGCACGGGCTTTTTTACTCACGCTATCTCATCAAAAAAATGCAATTCCCAATGGGCAAGCTTACACGGCGAATTTTTCTTGGAAGGCCAATCAAAAACGACAAGAGTACTTACGCGCACAGATAAATCAAGAAGGCCATATCGATATTCATCCTAAACAAAATTCTGGCGTTTTATCATCTACCACATGGGCAAATGGTTTGGTCGTTGTTCCGCCGCAGAATAATATTCAGCAAGGCGATAGCGTAAACTTTATTCCATTTAATGACTTTTTTTCGTCATAAAAAATATCAAAGAGACCTATTTATGAACAATCACAACAAACCGACAAGTACCGAAGAAAAAATACAAGCCGCCGCATTTCGCCAATTGTTGCAACACTTGGATAATCATAAAGAAGTGCAAAATATTGAGTTAATGAACCTAGCGGATTTTTGCCGTAACTGTTTAAGTAAGTGGTATATGGCTGCCGCGGATGAACTCGGTGAAGAAGTCGATTATGATGAAGCACGTGAAAAAATTTACGGCATGCCCTACAGCGAATGGAAGGACAAACATCAGTTACCCGCTACGCCAGAGCAGCTGGCCATAATGGAACAGAAACAAAAATGATCACCCAGACAGTCAATATTCAGCAACTCTCAATTTATCCAGTGAAATCGTTACGTGGTTTTACCGTGGACTCTGCGACGTTAACACCGCAAGGCTTGGCTCATGATCGTCAGTGGATGATTATTGACAGCAACAATCGCTTTGTTACCCAACGCAAACACGGGCAAATGGTACTGATTCACACTGAGATTATCGATCAACAACTGATACTACGCCACCGTCAACAACCGAATCATGCCCCCTTAATTATTGATATAGCGCACGCACCCACAACACCTGAATTTGATGCGATTATTTGGAAAGACACTTGCCGAGTGATTGACGAAGGTGATGCAGCGGGGCAATGGATAAGTGAAGCGATAGGTATACCTGAATTACGCTTAGTCCGCATGGCAAATACACCACGTCCGCAATCAAAGCCCGATTTATTAGGCGAAGATACCCATACCTATTTTGCCGATGCCGCACCCTATCTGATTGCCAATACCGCTTCGCTAGATGCGGTGAATCAACAATTACGGGATAACGGCTTTGATGCCGTGCCGATGGAGAACTTCAGGCCGAATATTGTGATTGATGGTATCGAGGCATTTATCGAACACACACTTGATGGACTCACTCATACGGATTACGCATTAAAGCATTGCTACCCTTGCCAGCGCTGCGTGATGCCAACTGTGGATATTGCAACAGGACAACGTCACCCCAAACAACAACCGTTCTCCTTAATTAGTGGTATTAATGCCATGCCCGACAATCCAAAAGCACCGGCATTTGGGGAGAATGCAATCTTATTAACCGGGGAAAATAACATTATCCGCGTGAGCGATAAGCTCAGCGTCAGCTTTAAATAAAGATCTAGTCAATTAACAGATAAACCCAGAAAAGCCTTATGGTAATTCCACCTTTACCCAGACACTTTGTTGCTTATCGGCGGAGGTATTGGTGGACACTACCCGACGATTTGCCCCCAACGCGGGACGATGTGACAGCGTATTTTTCTCGCTGATCAATGCCCATTCATTTAATGTAATCGTGGTTAAGGTTTCTACACTGGTGGATAGCTTATGAGTAGAAATATCAGAAGTATGACTAGCTAATCCACTAAGCGATGCTGACGACACCGCAGGGCTCACGGCCTTTACTGCCACACGGGCACGGTATTTACCTTTCTTATCTTTACCCGCTAATGTCACGCGTAAATGTATACCTGTTGGCACTTCTATCACTTCACTTTCTTGGCTACGACCAACGGCACCTATTGCTTTTTCGTCACTGCCGTTAAGCAGTAAAGTACCTAAATCAACCGCTTCTTCTTCAGCTATCTCATCGGTCAGAATCGCTAAATCGTCCTCGTTTATCACTATTTGCGTTGCGGGATTACTCGTTGCCGGCACGGCCACTGTGGGTGCATTTTCATTATTCGCATACAAGGTATCACGTACCGTGAGTTTGACCACATTACGTTCGGTAATCACGACTGTCTGCCCTTCTTCTGTCGCCACCGTTTGTAGTTGGTTAATTTGCGTGTCGGTTGTGTGGGTTTTCACGCCTTTTTTGTTGGGATACTTGCCCCTAAACACAGAGACTAATAAGGTTTTTTGTGGTTTATCTATACTGCGAATGGCACTGACAACGCTTTTGATCATATTCGACGGCGTATTCACCAACACACTATTATTATCGACAGAGATCGCACTGCCTTCCGGTAACAAAGGGGCAATAATTTGCCTTACTTCCTCTGCATCGCGGTGTTTAAGCACCACTTTTCTAAACGACTGAGCATCGCTATAGCCGCTGTAGCTAGAAAGCCCTAATAACAACGCCCCTATAATTAGAGGAGCCAATAGGGTCTTAGCCCATAAGCCTACGTCTACTAGCGCAAATTTACCCATGAATTGCATATTGGCGTTACACCTTCTTCGTTTTTGACACCCTTCGTTTTTGACATATCGTTACATTAGTCAAATTTATATGCATAAAACACGCCGACTGCTCAACAAATACTGATGAATCAACACACTAAAACTATTTGAAAAATTCGCATTTTGTGCAGAATTTTCTACACTCATTAGGGACGATTGTATTTTTAGCTCTTTAGTTTGCGCCTTTTTCGGATTCTTCATATGAAAATTAATACCAAAATGATTATTGGCGGTGGGTTTTTATCCGTTATCCCTGTGGTGGTCAGTGGTATTTTTTTGGCGAATATCGCTATTAACGAAAGCCGAGTCGCCCTTGAGGAAGATGCCAAACAATCGCTTATTGCTATAAGGGATATTACTGCGACAGAAATTACTAACTATATTCATACAATCGAAAAAGAAGCCGCCAGCCTCTCGGAAAACCTCATGGTGGTCGATGCGATGAATGAGTTTTCTACAGCTTTTTCAGAGTACGCAAGCAATATACCCAATAGCGAGAGTGCCCAACAAAAAAATAGTGTGGACAATTATTATCGTCAAGCCTTTGGTCAACACTTTGCTGAACTTAACCATAACACGCAAATAGATACCACTGCTTTACTCGGCTCGCTAAACAAAGAATCTATTGCATTACAATACGATTTTATTAGTAATAACGATTCACCTCTAGGAAGTAAACACCAGCTAGATAAACCTACACGGGCATCTAGTTACGCCAACCGCCACGAAAAATACCACCCCGTATTTAGAAAATATATTGAACGCTTTGGCTTTTATGATCTCTTTTTGGTTGATCACCGCACGGGGGATATTGTTTATTCGGTCTTTAAAGAATTGGATTACGCCACCTCGCTGATTGATGGCCCTTATGCCAACAGTGGTATTGGCCAAGCTTTTAGAAAAGCCAATAATGCCGATAGCACTGACTTTACTGGATTAACTGATTTTGCCCCCTACGTTCCTTCTTATAATGCTCCTGCCTCTTTTATTGCTACCCCGATCTACGATAAAAATTTAAAGGTAGGAATACTTATTCTACAAATGCCCATTGATAATATTAATGCGGTGATGACCCACAATCAGGATTGGAAAAACAGCGGGCTGGGTGATTCAGGAGAGAGTTATCTCGTGGGCGCAGACTTTACTATGCGCAGTAACGGACGTTTTTTACTAGAAGACAAAGCCGCTTCTTTAGACCTCATGACCCACATCGGCTTACCTAAAAAAACCATTGAAGAGCTAGACACTAAAAACACCACTATTGGCCTACAACCTTTCCAAACAGAGGGTACAGAAGCGGCTCTTTCTGGTGAAAAAGGTTACGCTATTTTTCCGGATTATCGCGGAATTTCCGTTTTATCCGCCTATAAGCCATTAAATATAGGCGGCTTACAATGGGCGATCATGAGCGAAATTGACGAAACCGAGGCCTTCGCACCTGTCGAAGATATTAAGAGTGCCATTACACAAACAACACTCATTATCTTATTGATTGCACTCGCAACAGGCCCTTTGTTGGGCTGGTTATTGGCATCCACCGTGGTAGGGCCAATAAAGAAACTCACTCAAACTATCCATTCTATGGCCGATGGCGAAGGGGATCTAACACAGCGTTTAGACGACAAAGGCACTTCTGAACTACATGAACTTGCTATGTGGCTCAACATGTTTATTGGTCACTTAGACGACACATTCTCTACCCTGATTAAATCCGCTATGCGCCTTGTGCCCATGTCTGAAGATTTGGCAGAAGGTAATATGCTAATCATGGATATTACCGATGATCAGAACCAACAAATTAAGACGACGGAAAACCGTTTGGTACAAGTACGAGAAGCCACAAGTAAAGTAAATGAAGCCACCGATCATATCAATCAAAACAGCCAAGACAGCATTAATGTCGTTCACCAAGGCTTAGACATTATTAATACCACCAACCAACGCATGGAGTCGTTAGAAGCAATCATCATTGAAACATCTACAGCGATAGACCAGCTAAAAAATGACAATGAAAAAATTGTGGGCATTATTGATTTTATCAACACCATTGCCGACCAAACCAATTTACTCGCCTTAAACGCCGCTATTGAAGCCGCACGCGCAGGTGAAAGTGGGCGTGGTTTTGCTGTTGTCGCCGACGAAGTCAGAGCTTTAGCGTCGCGCACCAGTCAAGCTACCCTAGAGATATCTAGCATGATTGAGACGATAAAATCAGGGACTAACAACGTAGTAGACGCGATGGAAAAAGGTAAACACTTTACCCATGAATGCAGCGAAAGCGTCACCGAAGCCAAAAATATATTTTCCACTATTAAAAAATCCATTAGTCAAATTGATGGTGCAGTCACCGATATTACGGTTGCGGCGAAAGAACAAGGAGAGAGTTTCGAACAAGTATCGAATGACTTCAAAATATTGGATGGGCAGTTCGGGAAATCCAAAGATGCTAGCTGTATTACCGTTCAAGTCGGCGAAGACATGAGTAATATGAGTATGAAGCTGCATAAAATGGTCAATTGCTTCAAACTCACTGACCAGAATTGGAGCACATCTAGACGCAGTAAAGTCCGTATCGCCCTCGACGAGATGAAAGAGAGACATGCCGCAACAGGGGTAGAACACGACAATCAATAAAAGCCCGTGTTAAAGGGGTATGAAAGCATATTTGTACATAGAAAAAACAATGTAAAAGCTAAACGACTTGGTGATTCACTGCGTAAAAAGGTAATATAAAGACTATTGTCGTATTCATCACCTTCTCAACTACTAAGTCGCTTTTCATGATCCCAAGCTTAAGCAATACCTCGCCCATTCAACAACGGTATTTACACTTTATCGATACCCTACAAACCTATGGGTTTGAAGGTGACTTATGTCCGGATTATGCCAACCGCACCGTATTAGCAACGGATAACTCGCTTTACCAAGTCTTACCCCAAGGGGTGATTTACCCTAAAAACATTAATGATTTAATCACCTTGACCGAATTGAGCAATATGACTCAGTTCCACGATATTGTGTTAAGCCCTCGCGGTGGTGGTACGGGAACCAACGGACAATCATTAACCGATGGTTTAGTGGTCGATATCTCTAAGCACATGAACCAAGTATTGGAGATTAACGCCAAAGAACGCTGGGTACGCGTACAAAGTGGCGTCGTAAAAGACCAGTTAAATGCGGCCATCAAGCCTTATGGTTTGTTTTTTGCTCCTGAGCTATCGACCAGTAACCGTGCGACCATTGGTGGCATGATTAATACCGATGCCTCAGGCCAAGGCTCTTGCGCCTACGGCAAAACGCGGGATCATGTACTGGCACTCAAAACCGTTTTACTTGATGGTAGTGTGCTCGATAGCAGCGCGATTAATGACAAGAACTTAGACCAAAACAAACAGAAAGCTAATCGCGTTGGCCACATCCACACCGTGGTTAACGATATTCAACAACAATTTCACCAAAAAATTGACGACACTTTTCCAAAACTTAACCGCTGCCTAACCGGTTATGACCTCGCACATATCCGTGATGACAATGGCGACTTTAATCTCAATAATATTCTTTGTGGCAGTGAAGGCACACTGGGGTTTATCGCTGAAGCAAAATTAAACCTATTACCTATTCCCAATAATACCGCTCTCGTCAACTTACGTTACGAAAACTTTAATGCCGCACTGCGGGACGCCGAAGCCATTATGGCAGTAGGCCCTACCTCTATCGAAACCGTCGATTCTAAAGTATTAAACTTAGCCAAAGGCGATATTGTTTGGGAAACCGTTAGCGAGTTTTTTCCTGAAGACAATAATGACCCTGCGCCACTAGAAGGCGTTAACTTTGTAGAATACACCGCCGATTCGCCAGAAGCACTGCAAGAAAAAATGCAGCCCTTGCTTAATCAATTAGATAACGCCAGCGACAATATCAGCATGGGTTACACCATTGCTTACGATCAAGGTGTCAATAAAATCTGGGGCATGCGTAAAAAGTCGGTGGGCTTATTAGGTAACATTCAAGGCGAAGCACGACCCATGCCCTTTGTGGAAGACACCGCCGTGCCACCTGAAAATCTAGCTGATTTTATTGTAGAATTTCGTGCGCTGTTGGATTCACACAAGTTACAGTACGGCATGTTTGGTCACGTAGATGCGGGCGTTTTACATGTACGCCCTATTTTGGATATGAAAGATCCACAACAAGCCAAGCTAGTGCGCATCATCACCGATCAAGTGGTCGAGCTAACACACAAATATGGCGGTTTATTATGGGGCGAACATGGTAAAGGGGTTCGTTCAGAATATTCCCCTAAATTTTTCGGGCCGTTATACCCGCAGTTACAACGCATTAAAAAGGCCTTTGATCCTCGCAATCAATTAAATCCAGGGAAAATTGCCACACCTGCTGCGGATATCCCTTTACTTAAAATTGATGAAGTGACCACTCGTGGCGAACTTGATCGCTCTATTAAAGTAGAGAGCTGGGAAGGTTACAGCGAAGGCATGTTTTGTAATGGTAATGGCGCTTGCCATAACTGGGACCCTAACGATGCCATGTGCCCTTCGTGGAAAGGCACGCGCAAACGCACGCATACGCCCAAAGGTCGCGCATCGTTAATGCGTGAATGGTTAAAACAACTCAGTGAGCGAAATGTAGAAGCGGTATCTGCAAGCCAATCACTGCAGAAAAAACCAATTTATGAATTAGCGTGGTCGTTTATACCACGGATTAAAAACACATTTAAGAAACGACGTGGCGAATACGATTTTTCTCACGAAGTTCACGAGTCGATGATGGGTTGCTTAGCTTGCAAATCCTGCGTTGGTCAATGTCCCGTTAAAGTCGATGTGCCCGAATTTCGCTCTAAATTTTTAGAACTGTATTACAGCCGTTACTTACGCCCATTAAAAGATTATTTTGTGGGCAGTTTAGAAATGGTGTTACCTTACGCGGCCAAAGCGCCTAAAGTATATAACGCAGTAATGGGCGCAACGTGGGTTCAGAAAATCCTCGAAAAAACCGCTGGCTTAAGTGATAGTCCGTTATTAAGTACAATCGATTTTGATCAAGAGTTGCAAAAACTAGGCGTACGCTACGCTGACTTAGAAAATATTGCCGAGCTAAGTGATGAAGAAAAAGCGTCTGCGGTCATTATCGTACAGGATGCATTTACTCGCTTCTTTGAAACCCAGTTTGTACTTGATAGTATTCAGTTATTACAAGCCTTGGGGTTTACCCCTCTGATATCGCCGTTTTTACCCAACGGAAAACCGTTGCACGTTCACGGTTTTCGCAAAGCATTTAATAATACCGTACAGAAAACTAGCGAGAAGTTAAACGCACTCGCGAGTACCGGCATTCCTTTAGTCGGTTTAGAACCATCAATGACGTTGGCTTACCGTGGCGAATATCAAAAAGCGACGGATAACGCCCCAACAGTGATGCTGATGCAAGAGTGGCTTGTGACACAACAAAGCCAATTAGAAAAATATCAATCCGGCGTTACCACACAATATAAACTATTGGCGCACTGCACTGAAAAAACCAATGCACCGGCTTCGATCAAACAATGGCAGGAAGTCTTCTCTGCATTAGGCCATCAACTTCATATTGTTAATGTGGGTTGCTGTGGTATGGCAGGGACTTACGGCCACGAAACACAAAACCTAGAAACATCCAAGCACATTTATTCGCTTTCGTGGAGCGAGGTAATTAATAACCCTGAAAATGAAGATGTACTAGTCGCGAGTGGGTTTTCTTGCCGCAGCCAAGTGAAACGTATTGACGGAAAGCGTGTACCGAATCCACTAGAAGTGTTGTTAGATACGTTGACAGATCGAGTATAGTTTTTACTGAGTTCGGAGATGAAATAGCAAAATAATCAGGGTGTGTTTAACACACCCTAAGCGATTATTAACATTAACCTTTTGGCGTTGCGCCACCAGCCCCCAACATTACCCCTATCCAACGGGTATCTTCTGAATTTTCCAGTGCGATTTTCACCATAATGGTCAACGGCACTGAGAGTAGCATGCCTACCGGCCCAAGAATCCACCCCCAAAAAACTAACGACAAGAACACGACTAGAGAAGATAAATCTAAGCCTTTTCCCATAAAACGTGGCTCAAGTACCGAACCAACAATCACGTTTACTAATACATAAAAGATGGCGATGAAAAATGCCTCCCCTACTCCCAATTGCACGACAGCCAATAACACGGGAGGTACTGCGGCAAGAATAGAACCAAAGGTAGGAATGAAGTTAAGCAAAAAGGCTAGCAAGCCCCAGAGTATGGGGTAATCTACACCTATAATAGCAAGAGCAATCATCACCAATACACCTGTCGCCATACTCACTAAGGTTTTGATCGCCATATATTTATTTAAACTATCAGTGAAGCGACTTAAAGCCTCTAGTGTTTTTTCGCTTTTGGTTGATGCTTGAGTTAATTTATCTGAAAAATTTATTTCTTCCGTCAAAATAAAAATAACCGTTAACAATATTAAGAAGCCATCCGTCATGATATTACCGAACGATGTTAAGGTATTTCCAGCGATGGTCAAGGCCGCGCTGGGGTTCACCATTTCTCGCCATAGTTTCGGATCAATCGCTATACCCCAACCAGATAACCATGATTGTAAGCCAGAGGACAAAACCGTAAGACGTGCTTGATACTCGGGGATATTCGCAGTGAAGCTATTCACTGATGACCCTACGATAGCTCCAATAAAAATACCCACCACCACCATCATTACCACTATCAATAAGATAGCGATACCCGTAGGTATTCGGTAACGTTTCATAAAACCAAGTAGTGGCGTACAAATAATCGCGATAAATAAAGACAGGAAAAATGGCACCAATAACGACTCAGCCGCCTTCATGCCCGCGACAACAATAATAAAAGCAGCCGTTACTAATAAAAAACGGGAAATAGGTGATGCAGAGGTATCCATAACATTCTCTTTTAAATAGTTAAACCTAAATGATTAAATCTAAAGTCATACTTACTGATTAAGTGCTTTCAACTCCGCTAATACATCACTCAGTTGCGCCAAGCCTTGCTCAGAAAATAAGTAAGGTGACATTTGATTACCGATAGAGTGAGACTCTTCGATGTCGAGACATTGCTGACGAACGATTTCTAATTCTGGCGAATGCCGAATAATCATACCAAAGGTCATTTGCCAATTATTATCGGTCGCCTGCCCTGTTAGAACCATTTCTAATACATGAATCATCTGCTGTTGATCAACACGGTAATAAGGCGTTTTTATTTTTGACAACACCAAGAACAAAACAAAGAGTATGAGTACACTAAAAAGAAGAGTCAATGCTGCCGTCATAAACACGCTACAAGAGGAGATGTCATTGGCTTAGTTTATCACGTTTATTTATGGAAAAATTGTAGACGAACAGAGAAAGAAAGTGGCTTAGCAAAATTTAGGAAAGTTTAGCAAAGTGACGATCCAATATACGAAGAAAGAGAAAAAGAAAAAGAAAAAGAAAAAGAAGGATGGAAGGTGAAGAGTAAAGGGGGAAGGATAAAGGGCGAATAAATTAAGTTGACATTTTTTTCTTAAGGGCTTCAGTCGCACGATACACCCGCATTTTTGCCGCACTGAGACTCAAACCGCAAACATCAGCAATTTCATCAAATTGTAGCTCAGCAATATAGCGCATCACCAACACTTCTCGATCTTGCTTACCTAGTTTGGATAATACGCTATCAACATCCATTTTTTCGGTGACAATCCGATCACTCGCTTCTTGATGAACATCACCCTCTAATACCTCTTTTAACTCACGCTGCCGCTTTAGCTTAGCCTGCATGGTAAAAGAAGTATTTCGGGCTATCTGCATCATCCACGTTTTAAACATGGAACGCCCTTCAAATTTGGGTAAATAGGCAAACACTTTCAGCATCACTTCTTGTGATACATCCTGTGCATCGTCAGCGTTGCCCAATAAACGATAGCACACGCGATAAAGCACCTGTTCGTGGCGTTTCATCAATGCGCTATAGGCAGTGTCTCGATAAGGTAATTCCTGTTGAGCTTTTTTGACCAGCTCTATATCGGGGTCGATAATAACCCCTGCCTCATCAGACACATCAGTATGCGTTGCTGTCGTCATAATTATCCTAAACGTTTTCTAAGTTGAACGTTTTTTGGTGGGATGCTATTTAGGATAAAATTTCGACTTGTTCGCCTAACAAGCGACTATTGGGTATGGTTAAACGCGTGCCCGCGTCTGTTTGTAATACCAGACTAGTGGATGTCACGGCAACAACGGTGCCTGTCACGTCGCCTACTTTCACCATGTCGTCCGGTTGATAAAGCTCTCGTGCGTAAACGCCAGCAACAACATTCCCTGCAACATCACGAGTGCCCAACCCTAAAGCCAAGGCTACAGCGCCCGCACCTGCCATAAGGAAAATAACAACCACTTGATTGAATAAGTCGGTCTCAATCTCTAACTGGTTAACACCTAGAGATAGTACAACAATGACGATAACTGCATATACAATACCACCTAGTGCTTTTTCGTAGCCTAGATTTAAGCCCGCTAGCGCGGTTTCGATACCAGTGCGTACTAATCCGGCGACAAATAAACCAATAATAACCACTAAAAAAGCGCCTATTACTTTAGGGAGGTAAAGGACGAAGTTATTAATGGTTGCAGAGACGGTTTCTAAACCGAGCTTGTCCGCGGCAGAAATGATAAAAGTAAGAAACACCAACCAGTAAATAATTTTTCCTAGAACCACTGATGGTGTTAACGAGAAGCTAGCGCCCATCATGCCATCGCTCAGACCAGCTTTTTCGCTTAACTTATCCAAACCGACTTTATTCAGTAGTTTAGAAACAATGCCGGCTAGTAGCTTGCCTATAAAATGACCAGCAACTAAAAGTAAAGCGGCAACTGCCACATTACCCAAAATACCGGCAACTTTACCCCAGATTATCATTGGATCTGCAAGCGCCTGTTCCAGTGCGTCTAAAATTCCCATGGGAATACCTCGTTATTTATCGTTTGTTAAAGATTATTTGTTGTTTTTCGTATTCGCTTTGATGTTATTTTTCACCATATGCGGTGATGCTTTTTTTGCAGCAAAAGCAGCAAAAATAGGTGCTAACAGCTCAGCCAACGTCGTCCACAGACGCACAAAAGCAAACGTAGTGGTGTCGCGCTGAGCAAGGTTCACCCGCGTGCGCCGCTGTATACGCTGTTGAGTAACAAGCGTATCTGGCGCTTCGACTTTATCCGTATTGAAAAACGCTAATAATTCTTCGTCATTCACCTGAATATCACTGCCTGAGTTGTTATCTGCCACAAGGGAGCTACCTATATGATTTACTATTGGAAATAAGACTAATTAAAAAATATACCTGTATGTAAAGCATATTGACCGTGCATGCTATCAAATAGTCACTTAATTAAATACTATTTCTTACTCTAGCCAAGAAGAGAGCGCGACTCTCCTATATGACATAATTAACAGTACTTTTTAGCTCTTTCTCTAGCATTTTTTGCCACACCCAATATGCCGGTTTACATCTCATATTTAGGTAAAAATATGCAATGTCGTGTGCTGTCGTTGAAGCAATAACCGCTATTATTTGATGTCGATAATTAAATTGTGACTTTACCTACAACATACTAGTCATACACTTCGAATTGAAAAACTATTCAATCTTTATTCAATCTTAATTACTTTTTTATCCTAATAACTAAAAAATTGACTATATGGAGGTCGATATGGACAGCGCCGTTAATACGATTAGCTCACCGCTAGAATCTTTTTTACAACCATTATTGGGCAGCTTAGGCTCACAATTACCTAATGTACTGGTTACTTTACTTATTTTATTTGTCGGTATTTTTATTGCAAAAATAGTACGTATTGGTATTAAAAATACTCATCAACAATACTGGTTTTGGGAAAAAAATAAGCAACAATAATGAAGATGCCGTAAGTGCTATCGCTGCATTTGCTTACTACCTTGTACTACTAAATGTGCTACTTATCGTGCTGGAACGCATGAACATCACTTCTGTTTTAGACCCATTAAAACATCTTGCGTCTCAGTTTATGGGGGCATTACCTAACATCATCGGCGCAGGCATTATCTTTTATGCCGGTTGGATTATCGCCACATTAGCATCTAGCTTTGTTTCGCTAGCCGCAAAAAAACTAGATAAAAAACTGGAAGAAAAAGGTTTTAATGTTGACTTTAAAGCCTCTTCTTTTTTAGGCGCTTTTGTTTTCGGTGGTATTTTATTACCTATCGTCGTTGCTGGTTTTGAATTCTTAAATATCAAGCCAATCTCTGAACCTGCTACACAAATGATCACAGATTTCATGCAGGCAGTACCTAACATTGTCGGTGCAGCTCTAATTTTAATTGTGGCTTACATATTAGGACGCTTTATTATTTTCATGCTAACCGGTTTATTAAAAGGTATGAATTTTGATCAAATACCTGAAAAAATCGGATTAGATTCCGTGTTCAACGAACAGAGAACACTGACATCAATGATCGGTTCGGTCATCATGTTTTTCATCATGTTGACTGCAACTACCGCAGCTATAAGCAAGCTTGGCATTCCCCTTATTTCCGATATATTCGCACGCTTAATCAGTTTTGGCGGCGGAATATTACTAGGCGGTATTATTTTAGTGGTCGGTTATGTGTTGGCCAATATAGCTTATAAGAAACTGCTCGTTACCAGTGACAATATGGCCAACATTGCCCGTTTTGCCATTTTAGGTTTGGTACTAGCAATGGGGTTACGTGCGATGGGCTTAGCGGACAACATCGTGAATATGGCATTTGCGTTCACCTTCGGCGCCATTGCTATCGCGGCAGCCGTCGCTTTTGGCTTAGGCGGGCGTGACGCAGCCAAAAAACTGTCCGATAAGTGGTCAGATAAAATCAAATAAATATTTCTATTTCAAATTAAAAAAATATCATTATGGAGAATACTATGTACACAAAAAAAACATTATTAACTACTGCTATTTTAAGCGCTGTTATCGTTATGAGTGGCTGTGAAACTATTCCTGTTGAGCAACATGAACAAGAACTGTCTTCACAAAAAAGCCAATACGAGCAACAAATCCAACAACTACAAGCACAAAAAAATGCTGCCGAGTCTGCAGTAAATAGTTCACCTGTGAAAACAGACGTATCAAACCAACTGTTTCCACCCAACGCTCAGCCAGGTCACTGCTATTCTCGAGTGCTTACACCGGCGACATATAAAACCGTTACTGACCAAGTCGTTTTCAAACCTGCATCAGAAATCGTGACTATCTCTCCAGCGACTTATACCGATACAACAGAAAAGTTATTAATTAAAGAAGAGAGCACTAAAATTGTTGTTGTGCCAGCAACGTACAAAACCGTCACAGAGCAAGTAATGGTAAGACCAGCACATACACACCTAAAAACAGTGCCAGCAGTTTATGAAACGGTAACTGAGCGCGTTCTAGACAAGCCAGCACATACTGCATGGAAACGCGGTGCAGGCTTCCAAAGCAGCGCTCTGGAAACCCGTATCGATAATGGTACTGGTGAAATCATGTGTTTAGTTGAAGTGCCTGCTACGTACAAAACAATTAGCAAAAAGGTATTAAAAACGGCTGAACGGACTATTGAAGAAAAGCATGATGCAGAATACAAGACAGTGAGTAAGCGTGTTATCAATACACCCGCCACCACCAAAACTATCGTCATTCCTGCCGAATATAAAACCGTTGCCGTTAAGCGTTTAGTCTCTGCAGAAAAAGTGGTTCGCACACCCGTTGCTGCCGTTTATAAAGATGTGACATCGTCGCAAAAAGTTAGCGATGAAGAACTCAAGTGGGCAGAAGTACTGTGTGAAGACAATATGACTACCGCCACGGTTTCTGACCTACAAAAACTATTGAAAAAAGCCGGTACTTATAACGGTCCTATCGATGGTCGCTACGGATCTTTAACTGAGCGCGCTGCAAACAGCTATGCAAAACGTAATAACTTACCTACAGGCTCACGTTTAATTTCCTTAGAAACAGCTAAGCACATTGGTCTATCTGTTTAACCAAATAGTATTTTAGACAAAAAAAACGCCCACAATTGTGGGCGTTTTTTTGTTCAGTCGCTTGACTTTAATGTTCTCGCGTTGAACGGAATAACACTTCGGGGTGGCGCTCTTCCGTTAATGATAAATTTACCCTTGTCGGCGCTAAATACGTTAAGTGTCCACCGCCATCAATAGCTAAATTATCGGCGCACTTACGCTTAAACTCTTCTAACTTTTTCGTATCTTCACAATCTGCCCAACGTGCTGTCGTCACATTCACCGCTTCATAAATCGCTTCTACTTTATATTCATCTTTCAAGCGATAGGCCACCACTTCAAACTGTAGAACACCAACGGCTCCTACAACAATATCAGTATTACTTACAGGGAAGAACACCTGAGTAGAGCCTTCTTCCGATAACTGTTGTAAACCTTTTTGTAGTTGCTTTAATTTTAATGGGTCTTTCAAGCGAATACGGCGAAAAAGCTCTGGTGCAAAATGCGGAATACCCGTGTACTTTAATGATTCACCCTCGGTAAAGGTGTCACCAATCTGAATAGTACCGTGATTATGCAAACCAATAATATCGCCCGATATCGCTTCTTCTACCGCACTGCGGTCACCGGCTAAAAAAGTCACCGCATCGGCAATTTTTACGTCTTTGCCTAAACGCACGTGTTTCATTTTCATGCCTTTGCTGTACTTACCCGAACACACACGCATAAAGGCAATACGGTCTCGATGCTTAGGGTCCATATTCGCTTGAATTTTAAATACAAAGCCGGAAAACTTTTCTTCTTCGCCACTCACTTCACGCTCTTTCGTCATACGCGGTAAAGGAGTGGGCGCCCACTCGACAAAGCCATCTAGCATTTCACGTACACCAAAGTTACCTAAAGCAGTACCAAAAAATACAGGAGTTAAGCACCCTTCTAAATAGGCTTCTCGATCAAACTCGTGGGTCGCGCCGCGCACTAATTCCATTTCTTCACGCACATCATCGGCATATACACCAAACAAAGCGGTTGCCTCATCGCTATCTAAGCCCTGTATTTGAATATCATCATTGAGCTTATGTCCCATTCCCTGCTGGTACACATGAATAGTGTCAGTATATAAGTTGTATACCCCTTTAAACTCTTTACCCATACCAATTGGCCAGTTAATAGGCGCTGCTTCTATTTTTAATACTTTTTCGATTTCGTCCAGCACATCAATCGGGTCTCGAATATCACGATCCATTTTGTTGATAAACGATAATATTGGCGTGTCGCGTAGACGACACACATCCATCAATTTAATGGTGCGATCTTCTACACCTTTAGCACCATCAATCACCATCAATACCGAATCAACAGCGGTGAGGGTACGATAAGTATCTTCTGAGAAATCTTCATGCCCTGGGGTATCTAGCAAGTTAACCGTGCGATCTTTATAAGGAAACTGCATCACCGATGATGTTACCGAAATCCCACGTTCCTGCTCCATACTCATCCAATCTGATTTAGCATGCGGGCCTCTCTTGCCCTTCACCGAACCCGCCAACTGAATCGCCTGCCCTAACAGCAATAATTTTTCAGTGATGGTTGTCTTACCCGCATCGGGGTGCGAAATAATGGCGAAAGTACGACGTGTATTCACCTGTTGAACAAAATTGCTATCACCCATTAAAAAATCCTGTCGCGCGCACTATGTGCGCTTATATTGCAAAAACTCATACTGCAGTAAAATAAAAGCGGGATGATAACAAAATAGCGCCTGCGATACATGCACCATAGGCATTTTCACGCATATCGCTATAAATCAGTTCTTTACTGTCAACTCGCTAGCGCTCAACCAAGTTTAATTCACTTACGCCAAGGCTTGCCGTCACAGGTGTGATAATTGGGGCAGTCGGGTAAACACCCTCTGCAGGGTGGGCGAGGATGACTAATATTCTCCGTCACTTCAGAAGTAGAGTCTGTGATTTTAGTTGAGGAAGCAAGAGACTTTTCTGTCATCGAAGTATCCATAAAGGTAACCTTTTGTTATGTAGTGTGGAGAGTGATTTGGAGAGTAATGTAGAGAGCATAGTAGAAATGTCGAAAATATTAACAGGATCGTGTAGGCTGATACGCTGTCATTTATGAATAGTTCACATACGCAGAAAGCTCACACAAAGACTATAGCACCCCTATCCATATCTACTTAGCTCTTTATAATACGGGGTATTGATAACTGCTTTCAGCCACTTTCAATCAATCCTCGTCCACAATCTAATTTAATAGCCAATTTATATGAGTTTCACTCCCGCCAGTCCGATTACCTCTCCGCAAACAGGCATTCATGACAATGTAGAAAAAACAGTGATCAAGCATTTTGCCAGTACATCAAGAAAGCCTATCGCGAGTCATAACCAAGAAGCCTTTAATACCGCTCGCGAGCGCTGGCAACAAATGGGATCACCTCCAGCAATACTAGATAGCGCTTGCGGCACAGGCGAAAGCAGCCGTTATTTAGCAGCAACCTACCCAGATCATCTAGTTATTGGTATTGATCAGTCGATTAAGCGCTTAGACAATAGCAACAATAAAAACCTGCCGGAAAACTGCCTATTATTACGTAGTGAATGCACTGATTTTTGGCGATTGGCAGAACAAGAACAATGGCGTTTTGCTAAACATACCTTGCTATACCCTAACCCTTATCCAAAACCTAAACATTTACAGCGGCGATGGCATGGTGATGCAGCTTGGCCGAGTTTGTTGGCCATTAGCGACCAAATAGAATTGCGTACCAACTGGAAAATTTATGCAGAAGAGTTTCACCAAGCCCTACTCATTAGTGAAAACCAGCAATCTCGATTTTCAGACATACACATTAGCACATATTTAACAGACAGCCCCATCACTGCGTTTGAAAGAAAATACTTAATGAGTGAGCATACATTATGGCAAGTGACTGCACGATAAAATGACTAAAGCGCAGCTACAGAACAGCCAAAAAACAATTAAAAGAACAATTAAAGAACACCTAAAGAGCACTGATAGAGCAATACCTAATGAATGAAATAGATCCTAGTTCGGTAATCAGCCCGGAGAACCTACAAGCGTTGGTACAGAAAGTCATACCGTTTGGTAAATACCAAAACACCTTAATTGCAGACCTGCCTGAGGAATATTTATTATGGTTTAACAAACAAGGATTTCCAAAAGGAAGGCTGGGCGAACTACTGCAGTTATCACTATTATTACATATTGATGGTTCACGAAAAATACTCGATCCCTTACGCCTTCCACAGCAAACACTAAAGACCAAAAAATCAGCCGTTATAAAATTTGACTAAGAGCGTATCTCCGGTAGTGTGAAAACCGCTATAATTCACTTTTATTTTTTATCATCACAATAGTAGACCCTCTTATGCCATCACTGAAATACCTCGAAGTTGAAACCCAAACCAATCCCGTAGCATCTGTTATTTGGCTACACGGGCTAGGCGCAAGCGGGCACGACTTTGAACCTATCGTACCTGAACTACAACTCCCCATTGGCGTACGCTTTATCTTCCCCCACGCACCTAATCGCACAGTGACAGTTAACGGTGGCATGGTGATGCCCGCGTGGTATGACATTCTTTCGATGGAAATAGAACGGGTGATCGACACCAAACAAATTATGGAATCGTCCGCTGCGGTAGGTGAACTGATCGAACAAGAAGTCGCTCGTGGCATTCCCCACGAAAAAATATTTATTGCGGGTTTTTCTCAAGGTGGCGCGGTGGCTTATGAAGCAGCGTTAAGTTACCCCGAAAAACTCGGCGGATTAATTGCACTATCCACCTATTTTGCCACGCGAAAAACCATCGCTTTTAATACTGCCAATGCACAATTACCTATTTTTATTGGACATGGCACGGTAGACAACGTAGTTGATGAATCGCTAGGGCAGCAGGCTAAAGACGCGCTTGCCCAGCTAAATTTTCATCCGGAATATCATAGCTATCCTATCGCGCACAGCGTGTGTATGGAAGAAATCACCGCTATTTCAACATGGCTACAAGTACAACTCAAAAGCTAAGGAAAAAAGATGGTAAAAAATACAATACGCATACTGCTACTTGCTGCATTACTCACCGGGTGTGATGCATACAATGAACTATCGTCAATTGGAGCGAATGCTCATATTGATACCGTGTGGACATTTACTCAATTTAATGTGACTGAGGAAGGCGATACCATAGATAGTTACTATTACTATGGGGAGATATCAAAAAAAATCTATAAAAAAATTAGCGCGAATCAACTATCTTCAGGGTTTATTCTATTACGTAATGTTAAGTACTGGGGCACCGATGACCTTATACATTCGTACCGCTCTAAAGAATCAGACGGCAGCCTTATTTTTCGTATTGAAGACATTCAAAAAATGGAATTAATCAGAACAGAGCCCATCGCCGGAAAAGGTCAAGAACAGTTTAAAGGCGAAGTGATCAAAGAGACTGAGGTAGACACCGTAAATACGGATGTATCTATCCTGAGCAACGATACAGGAACAGAAACAGAAACAGAAAAAACACCACCCTCACCTCCCATACACTGATGGCATTAAATTGTTGTAGATTATCTCAACACTAAGCGGTGCTGCTGGGTATTAACAACACCGCTTATATTTTGTCGTATGTTATCACTCAACAATAACACCCACCGTTTTTAACAACTTAACAACTAATCACGCATATACAGGCTAAGGCCACCAAAAAACTTTTCTAGCAGCTCATCGCTACATTCAACAAAGTGCTTATTATTTGGCTTACGAAATAATGCCGATATTTCATGCGCAGACATTTCACAATCAGCCAGCATAAAGATATTATCAAGATCTCTAGATTCTAACGTCAGTGCAATGCGAACTTTCTTAAGAATCACATTATTATCTATCTCAACGGGGGCAGGCAAACCGTTAGGTGAAGGGCCACGAAGATGGACAATTAATCCATCTAAGAACTGAATAAAATTTTTATTGGGGCAATCACAATATTCTTTTGCTTTTTCTGAAAGTAAAAATTTATTTATTTCTGCGATAGGTAACTTACAACCCGCTAAGCGAAAGCACTCCGCTAATACACTGTCATTTACTTTTAGCACAAAGCGTAAACGTCTAATGATTTCGTTATTCTTCATTCAAACCTCTATATGATTATGACTGCCGCGTAGGCCAAGCATTGATTACAACACCTAGCATAATTAACATAGCACCTGTTATTGTCCAAACGGTGGGTATTTCATCAAAAAATAATACACCAAACACCATGGCAAATATTATTTGCAAATACGAAAAGCTGGTCGCTTTACTCGCGCTAGCCGTTTTCATTGCTTTCGTTAAGCCAACCTGTCCAATCTGTGTGGCAATACCCACTAACAATAGGCTGAGCCATGCCCAACCTTGGGGCATCACTATCTCGTCGCCTAACATTAACAACGATAGCGGTAAGGCCATAATAGGAAAATAAAAAATAATCACCGAACTGTCTTCTGTCGCATTAAGCTTACGTACTAATACATACGCGACTGCACTACCAAAGGCACCCGCCATTGCGGCGGCTACTGCCCATGCCGGATAATCGCCAGATAAACCATCAAAAATGAAACTAGGCCGCACCATAATCAACAAGCCAATGACACTTAACACGATACAAATCACTGTGTTTTTCTGTAGATATTCACGTAGAAAAATAATGGCAAGCAAGGCCGTAAACATCGGATGTAGGTATTGCAGCACGGTGGCTTCTGCAAAAGGTAAAGCTGTCAACGCGGTATAAACAAATATTAATGCAATAGCGCCAGCAGCTCCGCGCGCAATCAATAAACCTTTCCTTTGCCCCCATAGAGAAATATTTTTGCGTTTAACATCCGCATAACTGATAACAGCTGAAACCAAGGCTCTAGCAGCAACAATTTCTAAAACAGGAATACCTTGCCCATAGGCAATCCTCACGAACACTCCCATAAGGGAGAAACCCAAAGCACTCATTATCATATAGCGCGCACTTAATGGAATGGATGAAAACAAATACTGCTCCGGTAAAATATTCAGAAAACTGTCAATAAATGCAGTTAAAGGGAAAGGCTTTTAGCCATAATAATAGCGTCTTCTCTGCCACCATTATGACTAGGGTAATAATTCGCACGTACACCAACTTCATTAAAATAATGCGCATCGTATAAAGCAATGGCTTGATAGTTAGATCGACGCACTTCTAAAAAAAATGAAGTAATGGTTTTATCAAATGAGTCACTTAGATACTGCAATAACAAATGTCCAAGACCTTGCCGCTGAAAATGAGGAGAAACCGTAATATTTAATAATTCGGCCTCGTCTGCTGCTGTTGATATAACCGCATACGCGACAATTATCACCTTATCATTATGATCGGACGCTACATTTTCTAACACATAGCACTGATGACTAGAATCAAGACTAGATTGGAAACTGGCTTGGTTCCACGGATGAAGTTGTGCAACATTTTCAATTTGGAGTACAGTATGTAAATCACCAGCATTCATCTCTCGCAAACAATACGGTAGCTGATTGCGGGGGTTAATTATTTTCATTTTTTCGCCATTTATCTTTTGTCATCCACCTATCACTTACCCTTTCACTCAATAAACAAAGCTTGTAAGGCTTGCCAGGTTAATTTTTTTTGCATAGGTTCGTGAAGCATGTCGACTAAACTCGGGGCAACTAACACCTTTGCATCCCATAATGACGTATCCACCGACGTACCTTTGTGTTGCTCATAAAATGTATCGGCATCTTCATTAGACGCAGGCGTCAACGCAAAACTAGCGGCACTTTTACCCAGCAGTAACAAGGTATTAATCGGGGCTCGACTACACTGCGCAGACACATAAGCTTGCACCATCGCTCGCGCCTCATCTTCTTCGCTACTCTGATTAACGTTTGTTTCGGATGATTGTTTATTGCTAAGCTTTTTGCTGCTAAACAAGGGCCAACGTAATAAATCGCTAGGCGGTAATTGTGCTAAAGGAAAACCAATACTGCGCAAAATATTCTGCAGTAACCTCTCTGTGGGTAATGCGGCGGCAGGCTCTCTGGAATCGATGACCAGTATGTCGCTTTTAATTCGCCATATGTTTAATGAAAAACGAACATCCTGTTGAATCGTTGCTGACTTAGCGCTGAGTAAACTGCTTTCTTGCTGAGTAGAGGTAGCGGTGTTAGGTGCTTCTACTGAAATAGATGATGAAGATGGATCAACACTACTGTTCGTTTTAGGCGCAATACCTAATGAGCTCATCACATCAGCCACGACAGGAGAGATCGCTTCACTTACTGTCGAATCACCTTGTGCTTCATGTGAGCTGTTGAGTGAAGTATTTTGTGGAATATCATGATGCGATATATCATCAACGGCGACACTATTATTGCTCGTACTGCTATCTTGAATATCCGCAGTAGAAAAGGCAGTGGGTTCACGTAGAGCATCGTTTGAAAGTAGCTGAGAAGGCAGTGCGTTCTCCAATTGATAACGAGGCATATAATTCTCGATACCTAAAGCATCAAGATACGTTAAACGATGTTTCTCTAACATAATGGGCTCATCACTCTCGGATCTAACTAGGGATTGCAAAGGTCAGCGGCTAATCCGCTCTAGCACGTCATCATACGACATCTGAGACGCTGCGGGTACACCGACAGGCATAATGGAAAGAATAATATTTGCGATGGCAGAACGGGCTTGAGGCGATTTAGATGACAACTGAGGCAATGCCCCAATCAATGCAGGTAAGCACTGTGCGAGTATTGTAAAAGCGTGATCTACCCATCGCACACCATTATCAAAAGTACTAGTAAACGTGATGACTTCAGACTGACTATTATCACTTTCCGTTTTTGATATTGGCAACATCTGCTGTTGAACATAACGCTCCATTTGTTGCAGCAATTGCTGCTCTGCCGATAACTCCACTGCTTTCACTTGCTCGCGCACCAACGCCCAAGCGGCCATATCATCGTCATTGTTCTCTTGGTTGGAAAGCCTTGATTTCATGCTTTGCCGTAACACCCTTAACGATTGAATACAGCTATCATTCCAATCACTAGCGATTACTTGTAGTTGTGTTGCGTGAGCTGACGAAATCTTAGCAGATGACGCAATCAGCCAACAAGCCGTCAATAACAGAGGGACATTGACATCATTATCGTCTTGTAGCTGTAAACAGGCATTTTTAACGGCGGGCTCGTTATAAAGTTTGCAGGCGAACGTCCATAAAGATATCATTTGCGCCATAGTGAATACTGCAACCTCTCAACCTAATACGAAGAATGTAATGAACGTTATTTTAATCGGAATGCCTGGTTCAGGCAAAAGTACGGTGGGTGTACAACTCGCCAAATCCCTTGGTTTAGAGTTTATCGACACCGACATCATGATCCAAACACAGGAAGGTCGTCAATTACAGGACATTCAAGATAAGGATGGCCACGTGGTGTTAAGAGCAATAGAAGAGCAAGTGCTATTAAACCTAGACAACACCAATGCGCTCATTTCAACAGGCGGTAGCGCCGTCTATAGTGACCTAGCAATGCAACACTTACAATCGTTAGGTGTTATTGTCTTTTTAGACGTCAGCGTTGAAGAGCTGGAAAGACGTATTAGCCTACAAGGCCCTCGAGGTATTGCTTCGTCAGAAGGCCAAACATTCGCTGATATCTACGCAGAAAGAATGCCGCTATATCGGCGTTATGCCAACATTACGTATCAAAATGAAGATGCTATCAAGATTGACGAACTGATTACGAACATTCATCAATACCCACAAATGCTTTCATCGTAAACTGCCAACATATAACGTGAAAATTAGTGTGAAAATAATTTGATAACCATGTATTGATAATAATGTATTGATAAGGAGGTTTTTACGGGTATTCGTTCATAGGGAAGTGCTCATAATAATAATGAATGATTTACCATGACTCACCTACTATTCACCATAGGCATCCATCAGCAGCTAACTCGTGCCTCTGTTGGATTAGCGATAATAGCATTACCACTATTCATCATTAGCCCATCAGTATTTGCGGGCGGCTTTCAGTTATCTGACCATAGCGTCACGTCATTAGGGCGATCACATGCAGGCTATGGCACCTTAGGTGATGATGCATCAGCTGTGCACTTTAATCCTGCCGGTATGTCGTTATTAGACAATTCACAACTACAAGGTGGCGTTGCATTTATTCGACCCACTAGCGAGTTTACCGATACTGGCAGCACTGATAATAATATTGGCACAAACGACGATGGCGGGCAAAATACCATCACCCCCAACTTTTACTATGTGACGCCTATTGGCAGCCAGTCGCACTTTGGCTTAGGCATTACCGCGCCTTTTGCTACTTATACTCGTTATGACGATGACTTTATTGGGCGCTATAGTGGCTTAGAAACAAAAATAACCACGATTAATATCAACCCGTCTTTCGCTTATAAAACCAACGATCATATTGCCATTGGCTTTGGGGTTAGCTATCAAAAGTTGGATGCGAAGCTCAGTGGTGAGGTTAGCCCCTTAGTCTCAGGATCTACACTAACCATTGAAGGCGACAGCGCGGCGTGGGGATACAATTTAGGCACTATGTTTAGCTTTGACGATGAATCACGCCTAGGCATTAGCTATCGCTCTAAGGTAAAACACGATATTCGAGGCACCGCGACCTTTACTGCTTTGAGCACAGCAGCAAATGGCGTTTTTGATGCTAGTGCCGATTTTACCGCTCCAGAATCAGCCTATATAGGCTATACCAAACCATTATCTGAACAATGGCGATTATCACTAGGCTATCGCTGGACGCGTTGGAGTCGTTTTCAGCAACTTGATGTATTGTTTCCCGATGGCGTAGCAAGTCAGAATTCTCTATTAGTCACGCAATGGAATGATTCCGAAACTATTAGCATTGGTGCAGATTATACGGTCAGTCAACAATGGATTCTTCGTGCGGGTTTAGCCTTAGATGAAACGCCGATACCGGATAATACACGCACCGTTAGAACCGTCGATTCTGACAGAACGTGGTATAGCTTAGGGGCGACGTATCACTACAGCAAACAGTTACAGTTAGATTTTGCTTACCGATATATTCATTTCGACAATGCCCCCGTAAATATAGATGTTACTCGCAAAGACACCTCAATTGGCCGTCTCGTAGGTGAATATAACGACGTGAACATTCACACCTTAGCGATACAAATGAATTACGCTTTTTAACGGAAGGTCGTCCGCTAGATATAAAAACAGTGCGCAATGCGCACCGTGGTATCGCTGCTTAAATGACTAATTAGTCGAACCTGAAAAAGCCTAAACCAGCAACATATGTTCTTGATAGTGTCGGATGCTTTTCACCCAACTGATGATTTCGCGTAGCACTCTGACCACTTTTGGGGGAGAAAAAAATAGTCT
>Ga0233426_10000726_pt1 | contig 33292 bp, 24 predicted proteins | sample SI_118_April2016_6_FD_179875 | JGI IMG/M metagenome (GOLD analysis project Ga0233426, IMG submission 179875) | Seawater microbial communities from Saanich Inlet, British Columbia, Canada - SI_118_April2016_10_MG | ecosystem: Environmental > Aquatic > Marine > Inlet | place: Canada: British... | reverse complement strand
TGTATTTAAAGGTTCAACAATTTTTAGCTTCATATAATCAGGTAAGCCACCCACATTATGATGCGATTTTATGGTTGCAGAAGGACCTCCTGTTGCAGAAACAGACTCAATAACATCTGGATAAATAGTTCCTTGAGCAAGCCAAACAACATCTTTAATTTTAGTAGATTCTTCGTCGAAAACATCAATAAAGGCCTTTCCTATGGCTTTACGCTTTTTTTCCGGATCGGCTAAACCTTCTAAATCCTTATAAAATCGATCTTTGGCGTTTACCCCTATAACGTTTAAGCCCATGCCCTCGTATTGCTTTAAAACACTTGTAAATTCATCTTTACGAAGCAGGCCATTGTCTACAAATACACAATGTAAATTTTCTCCAATAGCTTGGTGTAGTAAAACAGCAGTTACTGTAGAATCTACTCCACCAGATAAACCAAGCACAACTTTATCTTTTCCTAATTTACTTTTCAAGGCTGCAACAGTAGTTTCAACAAAAGAATCTGGTGTCCAGTCTTGTACACAATTACAAATACCTACTAAAAAGTTTTTGAGAAGTGCTGCCCCGTCTGTAGAATGGTATACTTCTGGGTGAAACTGAATTCCGTAGGTAAGCTCATTTTCTATCATATAACCAGCACACTCTACATCGTTGGTAGATGCAATAATTTTATACCCTTTGGGCAGAGTTGAAATTGTATCTCCATGACTCATCCACACTTGAGACCCATTAGAAACCCCTTTCAGTAAAGGATGACTTTGGTCTACAAAAGATAAATTTGCTCTTCCGTACTCCCGAATTTTAGAGGGCAAAACTTCTCCACCAAACTCATGAGCTAAGTGCTGTGCTCCATAGCAAACCCCTAACAAAGGTAATTTACCTTTAATGCTGTCTAAGTTTGGAATGGGCGCGTTTTTTTCGCGCACAGAGTGCGGTGATCCCGATAAAATAACCCCTTTTAAGTTGTCGGTTAATTTTGGGATTTTGTTGTAAGGATGTATCTCACAGTAAATATTTAACTCTCTTACTCTACGTGCAATAAGCTGAGTGTATTGAGAACCAAAGTCGAGGATTAGTATCTTTTCTTGCATGGCTCAAAATTACTATTATTTATAAAATGAACAACCTTTAACTCCATCGATAATTATAATTTATTACGCTAAAACAATTGGATGTTTTGCTTTTGTGTTATTTAAATTTGAGTTTTTGTAGATCTACATCAAACTTAAGATGTCAAGTTATTATGTATATTTAGTCAAAAATTACATCGTTATGAATAATTTATTTCAACTTCTTCTTTTTTTACCTTGCATTATTATAGCACAAAATCCGTGTACTTTACCTCCAGATCCTGGCCCATGTTTAGCAGCCATACCTGCATATTTCTATAATCAAGAAAGTCAGCAATGCGAGCAATTTACTTGGGGAGGCTGTGGTATAATTCCGTTTGAGACTTTGCAAAATTGCGAAGCTTCAGACTGTGCAAGCAGCACTGATGTAGACACTTGTATCGCTATTCCTGTAGAAAATTGTTTCTCAATGGATATATGGGATCCGGTTTGTGGCTGCGATGGAACGACTTACTCAAACTCAGGTTATGCTGCATGTAGTAGCATTTATGAGTATACTATTGGAGAATGTACGGATCAAATAGAGGTGTTAGGTTGTACCGATACAGAAGCATGTAATTATAATAATGAGGCTACAGTAGAAGACCAGAGTTGTGAGTTCGCTCAAGAGTACTACGATTGTGCAGGTATGTGCGAAAACGATATTGATGAGGATGAGGTTTGTGATGTATTCGATAATTGTATACTTATTGCGAACTTTAATCAACTAGACTCAGATATGGACGGGGAAGGCGATGCATGTGATTACGACGATGGACTAAACCTTAAAGAAATTAAAACGACTGAAGTAAATCTGCTAAAGAAAATTGATGTCTTAGGCAGAACACATACAAAGCATCCAAAAGGAACTATTTTATTCTACATTTATTCAGACCATTCAGTGGTAAAAAGAATAAACTAATTAGGCTAATTACAAATTTGATTCTTAAATGAAATCAAGCTAAAAAATCTATTGTATACTTTACAACTTGCGCTAATTGTTTAGGCAATATTTTACTTACCATAGGATGAACTGCTCCAAATGTATGTCCTGCATTTTCTATAAACTGAATTTCAGAATTCTTTACAAGACCATGAATTTTATGTGCCTCAGACAAAGTTACCACTGGGTCTTCAGTACCCTGTATAACCAATGTTTTTTGTGTTATTTGAAGGCATTGGCTGGGAATATTTAAAGTCTTTTGATGTTTGAAGTAAGATGTATAGAATTGAAAATTCAAAGGCATCCTTTGCTTGGTTCTACCATTATAAATGTAGGAAACACCTTCTGTCTCCCATACAGCTATATCTTTAGGAAATCGTGTTTCGTAATCACTAACAGATGCCCAGGTAATGAGCTTATTAATACGAGTATCTTGAGCTGTTCTAAGCAAAGCTATGCCTCCTCCTCTGCTGTGACCAATAAGAGCTAATTTTGCTAAGTTTATATTTAAATTGCAACTGAAGAGCCAATCAATAACTAAACCTAATTCTAAAAATTCTAAATAATAATTGTTATCTCCAAAGGCATCAAGATCAACAAAATCAAGAGGATTTTCTTTACCAACTCCATTATGAGAGAAATTAAACTTTAGATACAGAAAGCCATTATTAGCAAATTCTTGAGCAATAATGTTTGAGGAACCCCAATCTTTAAACGCTTTAAAACCATGTACGTATATTATTGGAATTAGTGGTTTATCTGTTAATGTATACCTCAGATCTATACCAATAGATTTGCCCTTACAGCCTTTTATTAAAAAATGTTCTTCAATCATATTACTATTTCATCTATAAGTTTAGATAGTTTATAATCGAGGTCGGTAACAATATTTCCTGCATCGTGGGTGCAAAATGAAATAGTAACTTTAGAGTACTGGTTAACAATTTCAGGATGATGATTCTCTTTGGTACAAATACCTGCTAAAACGGAAATAAATTTAATGGCTTCTTCAAAAGAGTTGAAATTAAATTCTTTTGACAATTGATTATTCTTAAGATTCCACATATCAAAAATTTAGAGCTTTTTTATAGGCCGCTTCGTAAAGCGGCAGTACATTGTTGATATCAAATTTCTTGGAAACTTCAAAAGCCATATCCGAGAATTTTTTGTATTCAGCAACATCTGAGAGTAAAGAAATAGCATCCATAGACATTTTATCAATAGCTCCTACAGGAGAAGTGTATCCAGTTTTTCCATTGAGATTGACTTCGCAAAGACCTCCCACATTTGTAGAAATTACGGGAACTTTGGCAGCCATTGCTTCTAGAGCTACTAAACCAAAACTTTCCTTTTCTGAAGGGAGTATAAACAAATCTGAGACGGCGAGAATTGGAGCTATGTCGTTAGACTTACCTAAAAACTTTACATCGGAACAAAAGTCATATTCTCTGCAAATATATTCTGCAGACTCACGATCGGGTCCATCCCCTACCATCAATAGTTTAACGGGCATTTTCGCTCTAATTTTAGCAAATATTTTTATCACATCTTCTACCCTTTTAACCGGTCTAAAATTAGAAACATGTACTAGAATTTTTTCACCATTTGGCGCAAAATGCTTCTGTAAATCCGCATTAAAATGTGCTTGATGAATGTTAAAATCTATAAAATTTGGGATAACCTTCACTTCTTTACGAATGGAAAAAGAGGCAAGTGTTTCCTTTTTTAAATCTTCGGAAACGGCCGTAACAACATCGGAATGATTGATTGAAAAACTTACTGCTGGAGCCAAACCAGGGCTTTTACCAACCAAAGTTATGTCGGTACCATGAAGTGTGGTTACCACGGGTATTTTAATACCTTCTTCGGCTAACATCTGCTTTGCTAAATATGCTACATATGCGTGCGGTATAGCGTAGTGTACATGTAGTAAATCTAATTTTTCAAATTTTACAACATCCAACAACTTGCAAGCCAAACCTAATTCATAAGGCGGGTATTCAAATAAAGGGTACTCCGCTACTCTAACCTCATGAAAGTAAACATTGTTTAAACTATTATTAAGTCTTACGGGCTGTCTGTAGGCAATAAAATGAACCTCATGACCCTTATCTGCCAAAGCTTTACCTAACTCAGTTGCAACAATACCACTACCACCAAATGTTGGATAACAAACAATGCCTATTTTCATATTATTCGAGCGCTTTATAAATTACTTCTTGTATACGGGTTCGTATATTTTCTTGCACCAAAAGCAAATTATCTGCCTTTGGATGAATGCGGTTTGACAAAAATACATAAACTAAATCGTGTACTGGGTCTGCCCAAACTATGGTTCCTGTAAAGCCTGAATGACCAAAACTTTGCGCACTAGCCTGTTTACAAGTAGGCCCATCTGTATCGTCTAAAACCGGTTTATCAAATCCAATTCCTCTCCTATTATTTAAAGAACAATATTGGCAAGATGTAAATTCTGCTAAGGTTTCCTTTTCGATAAATTGGGTTCCACCGTAGCTACCTCCATTTAAATACATTTGCATTAATTTTGCTAAATCATTCGCATTAGAAAACAAACCTGCATGACCACCAACACCATTTTGCATCGCTGCTCCAGGATCGTGAACGTAACCATGTAGGAGCTGATTTCTAAAATAATCATCATTTTCTGTAGGAATTATAGAACCACGACTATATTTCTCTAGCGGATGATAGGATGTGAAATTGGCTCCCATCTTCTTGTAAATTTGCTCTTGTACCAATTCTTTTAAGGAACTATTTTCCTGATCTTCAATGATATATTTAAGAATATAATAACCTAAATCGCTGTATTTATACCCTTTATCTATTCGCATTTGAGAGTGTTCAACAGCGTACTTAAGTGTGTCCAAGTATTGGTTATTCATATATAAATCTTCGGCTACTTCTACTTGAAACGAATCTTGAAGTGAGTTAGTATAGATTAATGGATTTGGACTTCCGTCTTCCCTCAGCGTGTTTTTATAAAATGGGAGCCATGGCCAAAGTTGGGCTTGATGAGCTAGTATTTCGCGGCTTGTTAAATTTGCCTTCGAACAAGTATCGTCTAATGTTAAATACTGTTTCAATGGAGCATCAATATTATAGGTAATTGCATCTACTTTTTGCATTAATATTGGTAAAGTAGCTGCAATTTTAGTTATTGAAGCAATGTCGTAAAGGTCAAATTCGGTAACGGGAACTATACGATTGTACGTATGGTATCCAAAACATTTATTGTACACAACATTAGCTCCCTTTGCAACAATAATTTGACAACCGGGAGTAGCTTTAATATCAATCGCGTAATTGGCTATAGAATCGATTAAATTTAAAGTATCTCTGTTTAAAGAAACAGCTTCTATTTGTGTGTATTTTAATCGATTTAACGAACTTGTTTCAATACCTAAACCAGCTTTAAATTGCCCGCTAATACTTACAGGCAATTTACCGTTTAAAGCAATCGCACCAAAAATACTTTGCGCAGCCAATGACTGCATCGAATGGGTGTTTTGATAAGCTATTAGCAAAGATTTAACTCGACTTAAACTAGGAGAGTTGAGCAAACTATAAGGGTTAGCAAAAACCACTAACGAAACGTTTGTTTGAGCTGAGTACTTCTTAATAAGAGCATTCTCTTGGTCTGTAATTTTGTACGATTTCCAAGGTGATTGGGTAGATTTATGTACCGAAATAATTAGCTGATCAAAATCTGAAGCCCGATGTAGCTTGGGATCGAAAACAGTAATGTCTGCATATCTTTTTAATTGATTCACAAAAGAATCTGAATCGGATTTGCCTAAAGGAAGTACGGCCATACTGTGCTGGTAAAGTTGCTGAATTGGCAGGAGGTTTCCTTCGTTTTTTACCAGTGTTAATGCCGCCTCTTCCAATTTATTTATTAAAAATTTGCTTTGCATGTTTTGTGCATTTTCCAAAACATGTAGCGTATCTAAGGGCGAAAAAGATCTTAAATTTAACCACTCCTTTGCTTTTAAAATTTTTAGGCATGACTCATCTATTCTTGACTCCAAAAGCAAACTGTCTTTAAGGGCAGCAACTATTGCTTTAAAAGCTGCGGGAATATCTTCTGGAAACAGCAATACATCGTTACCTGCTAAAAGCGCCTCAACTTCCAATTCACCGCTTTCATAATAAGAGCTTACTCCTTTCATATTTAAAGCATCCGTAAAAGTAAGTCCTTTAAAATGCAATTGTTGACGAAGCATATTATCTACAATGTAAGGAGATAATGTGCTGGCTCTGTTCATATTAGAATCCAAAGAAGGGATATTTAAGTGAGCTACCATAACAGAAGCTATTCCCGCATCAATTAGCTTTTTAAACGGAAGAACATCCACAGAATCAATTCGTTCTTTGGAGTGCCTAATTACAGGGAGAGTTTCATGAGAATCCGATTCTGTATCGCCATGTCCTGGAAAGTGCTTGGCACAAGCTAAAACGCCCTCTTCTTGCATTCCTTGCATGAGTGCTAATCCTTTATCGGCAACATTTTGAGCTATTTCTCCGTATGACCTTGCATTTATTATAGGATTTAATGGATTGGAATTTACATCTACAACAGGCGCAAAATTAAAGTGAATGCCTAAGGATTTACATTCTTGAGCCATGGCAGCTCCCATTTCATACAGTAAACTATTGTCTTGAATTGCCCCTAAAGTCATGTTCCAAGGATAGGGATTTAAACTATCAATACGCATTGCTAAACCCCATTCTCCATCTATTCCATTCATCATTGGAATTCGAGATTTAGATTGAAAACGATTTACTAATTTCGTATGTTGTGTAGGCTCTGCTTGAAAATAAATCAAACCACCTAGACCGTAACTTTCGATTAAAGTATCGATGCCTAAATAATACTCCTCATCGGTATCTCTTCCATTGGCAGCGACCATAAATAGTTGCCCAATTTTTTGTTCTATACTAAGTGTTTTAATTAAAGAATCTGCCCAAGGAGAGTCTGCAAGCATATAAGCAGGAGCAATAGGCGGTTCTGGAATTGGAGAAGCTGTTTTACCCCAAAAACTAAAAATACCTAAACTTAGAATGAGAATGCTAGAAACCCTTAAAAACATGAAATCTTATCTATTAAAAATTAAATACGATGTGTAAATTTGATGAAAATAAAGAAATTTCACTCTTTATTATAAACACTAAAAATACATAGTTTTGAACAAAAAACTTAAAACTCAATTTGTTTTACCTAAAATGTTATTAACAGGCAATTATTTAGCGCTGAAGCGGTATTGTTGCTCTTTGATTCAAATTATTTTGAACGATCTCGGATGAGTAGCATACCCAAAAAACTAAGAATACCGTTAACGATGAGTAATTCAAAACCAAAACTAAATCCCCAATACAAAGGCGCAGTATACTGCAAAGCATAGGTTAAAATTGGAGCCATAATAACGACTGGTACAATAAGCGAGTCTTTAATTTTGTAAGAGGTAAACAAACCAAAAGCATACATTCCAAGCAAAGGACCGTAGGTATAACCCGCTACTTTAAACAGAGCTTCAACAACACTTTGGTCGTTAATTAACTTAAAAACAAGAATGACTATAAATAATAGTATTGAAAATAGAATATGTGTTCGTTTTCGAATTTTAATTTGCTGCGCTGCTTCCTTCTTATCGATCGATAAAAAATCTACACAAAAAGAAGTGGTTAATGCAGTTAAGGCGGAGTCTGCACTAGAGTATGCAGCAGCAACCAAACCTAATATAAAAAATAAACCTACTGCTACGGGCATGCTTGGATGCATAGCAACAGTAGCAAACAAATCATCTCCAGAAGCCGAAATACCAACAGAGCTAGCAAATAAATACAGCAAGGCACCTAAAGCCAAGAATAGTAAATTAACAAAAACCAGTACTATACTAAACCAAAACATATTTTTTTGTGCATCCTTAATAGTTGGACAGGATAAATTCTTCTGCATCATGTCCTGATCTAAACCCGTCATTACAATAGCCAAAAAAGCACCCGCAAAGAATTTCTTGGGAAAAAAGGAAGCAGAACTGAGATCATCAAAAAAGAAAACCTTCGAATAATCGGACAAAGCAATTTGTTCTACAGCATGGCTCAAACTAAAATTCATAGCATCTGCAACATAATAAAAACACAAAACAACAGCAATAAGCATAAAGAGAGTTTGGAGCGTATCTGTCCATATAATAGTTCGAATACCAGCCTTGTGGGTATAGAGCCAAATTAATGCAATGGTTAAAGCAACCGTTATTGCAAAAGGAATATTCCATGCATCGAAAATAAGTATTTGTAATACATTAGCCACTAAAAACAAACGGAATGCGGCACCTATTGTTCTAGATAAAATAAAATAGAAAGCACCTGATTTATAAGACCAAAATCCAAATCTATCTTCTAAATAGGTATAAATGGATGTCAAGTTCAACTTATAATACAGTGGCATTAAAACCATAGCAATTACAGCATAGCCAACTAAGTAGCCCAAAACCATTTGGAAATAAGAAAACTGACTGCTTGCAACCCAGCCTGGTACCGAAATAAAAGTAACTCCAGAAAGACTAGCGCCAATCATTCCGAAAGCCACAATGTACCAAGGAGATTGTCTTTTCCCAACAAAAAAACTTTCGTTGCCTTGGTCTTTTGATGTCAGTTTTGAAATGAAAATCAAAAAACCAAAATAGGCAACTAATACGGTAATTATAAGAGTGGGTGTCATAACTATATTTATAAAAAATCTAATATATAATTTCCTATTGATACTTTAAGGTAAAAAGCTATTTTTGGGCTATGAATTTCTCATCAAAACTATTAGAACAAGCCGTAGAAGAGTTTTCAAAACTCCCAGGTATTGGAAAGAAAACCGCTTTACGTTTGGTTTTAAATCTGTTAAAGCGCGAAAAAGACGAAGTCAATCGTTTTGCTTTGGCTGTAAGAGACCTGCGAGAAGGGATAAGGTATTGTAAAAAATGCCACAACATATCTGATGTTGAAATTTGCCAATTGTGTTCTAATCCAAATAGAGACGCCTCTACTTTGTGTGTTGTGGAAGACATAAGAGATGTAATGGCAGTAGAAAATACACAACAATTTAAAGGCATGTACCACGTTTTAGGTGGAGTAATTTCTCCTATGGATGGAATAGGTCCACAACATTTATCTATAGAAAGCCTACTAAGTAAAGTGGCTAATGGAGAAGTACAGGAAATAATTTTTGCTTTAAGTAGTACTATGGAAGGCGATACAACAAATTTCTACATCTTTAAAAAGCTAAAAAAATACAGTCTTAAGGTTTCTACCATAGCAAGAGGTATTGCCTTTGGAGATGAGTTAGAATATGCTGACGAAATTACTTTAGGACGATCTATTGTAAATAGATTGCCCTACGAAAACGCAATAAATAGCTAGCAAACATGAAGTTATCTATAATTATTGTAAACTACAATGTAAAGTACTTTCTAGAGCAGTGCTTACAATCGGTACAAAAAGCAACGGTAAATATTGAGGCAGAAGTTTTTGTAGTGGACAATAATTCTGTAGATCGATCAGTTGAAATGCTAGCCGAAAAATTCCCATGGGTTAAACTCATAGCAAACAAAAACAATACTGGCTTTTCGGTTGCAAACAACCAAGCCATGCGCGTGGCTAAAGGAGCTTATATTCTTCTTCTTAATCCAGATACAATTGTAGAAGAGGATACTTTTGAAAAGTGCCTGGCTTTTATGGACAAAAATCCAAATGCTGGAGGTTTAGGTGTGAAAATGGTTGACGGTAAAGGAAAGTTTTTACCCGAATCTAAAAGAAGTTTACCCACACCAGCTGTAGCTTTTTATAAAATATTTGGACTGTCTAAACTTTTCCCAAAATCCAAAAGATATGGAGCCTACCACCTAGGTAATTTACCAGAAAACAAAACAAACGAAGCCGATATTTTAGCTGGAGCTTATATGCTAATGCGAAAAACAGCTCTAGATAAGGTTGGTTTATTAGACGAAACTTTTTTTATGTATGGCGAAGACATTGATCTTTCGTATCGTCTTTTACTAGGTGGCTATAAAAATTACTATTTTCCAGAAACTAGAATTATTCATTACAAAGGAGAAAGCACTAAAAAGGGCAGTTTAAACTATGTTTTCATCTTTTACAAAGCGATGATTATATTTGCCAAAAAGCACTTTTCCACTAAAAATGCTTGGCTGTTTAGTCTTTTAATTAATACCGCCATTTACATAAGAGCTGCTGTTTCTATTATTTTTAGGTTTGCAAATGCAATAGCCCTTCCACTATTTGATGCCGTATTTATTTACTTGGGAATGCTGTACTTAAAAAATTATTGGGAAGCCAACCACAGGTATATAGAAGGTGGAGCTTATCCAGACATTTATTGGCAAGCAATTATTCCGGCTTACATTCTGTTTTGGCTTTGTATAGATAAGCTAAGTGGAGTTTACGATAAACCGTTTAAATTATCGAAATTATTTAGAGGTACGGTTTACGGATTAATATGTTTACTGGCTTTGTATAGCTTACTACCCGAAGAAATTCGTTTCTCAAGAGCTTTAATTTTATTAGGAAGCGTTTGGTCTGGGATTGCCTTAACCTTATCCAGAAGTATATTAAAATTGCTAAAAGTTAAATCTTTTCAATGGGGCGAAATTTCGCAAAAGCGATTTTTAATTATTGGCTCTATAGAGGAGTGTAAACGAGTATTTAATTTACTTAAACAAACAGAAATTAAGGCTGGGTTTATTGGATTTATTCACGCCACAGAAACACTCATAAAACACGATTTGTACATTGGACAAATGAATCAACTTGAAGAGGCCGTTGGAATATACAAAATTGACGAACTTATATTTTGCTCGAAGGATATACCGGCTCAAGAGATTATTTCAAGAATGTCTATAGTAGAAAAATACGATATAGATTTTAAAATTGCTCCAGAGGAAAGCATGTATGTTATTGGTAGTAACTCAATAAATACCCAAGGCGAACATTATGCTTTTGAAACAAATAGTATTATTAAGCCAGAAAACATAAGAAGTAAACGTTTGTTTGACTTTACCAGCAGTTTGTTATTTTTACTTGTTTCTCCTTTATTGATGCTTACAAACAGAAGTTTTTTTACGCTTTTTAAAAACATCATTTCAGTACTTTTAGGGAAAAAATCATGGGTTTCATACCATCAAAAAGGACTCTCAAAGACCTTACCTTCAATTAAACAAGGAATATTCAATCCTGTTTCACCTTTAGATTCTAAATACTCCGAACGCACTCTATTAAAACTCAACATGCTATACGCTAAGGAGTATCAGCTAAAGAATGATTTAGACATTCTTTTACGCAATCTAAATAGACTTAGTTAGGCTTTTACTGATCTAATCTTATTGCTGTAAAAGGCATTTATTGTATCTTCGCAGGACGAAAAATTGAAATAGAACAAACAAAATAATATGGCTCAAGTAGAATTAATAATGCCTAAAATGGGTGAAAGCGTTGCAGAAGCAACCGTTATTAAATGGCTTAAAAACGTTGGCGAAACTATAGAAATGGATGAATCTGTTCTCGAAATAGCAACAGACAAAGTCGACTCTGAGGTTCCTTCTGCTGTAGAGGGTGTTCTTGTAAAACAATTGTTTAAAGAGGATGATGTAGTGCTTGTAGGGCAAGCGGTTGCAATTATAGAAACAGATGCAGCTTCTGCTCCAACTAAAGCAGCTGTTGTTTCTGAGGAAGAACCAGTAGAAGTTGCTGCGGTGACAGAGTTGGTAGAAAAGGCGATGGAAACAAGCTCAGTTCCTAAATCAATAACTTCAAATAAATTCTTCTCTCCTTTAGTTCGTTCCATTGCACAAGAAGAAGGCATTAGCATAGAAGAACTTGAAGCAATTGTTGGTACTGGTAAAGAACTTAGAGTTACCAAAAAAGACATATTAGCACACATTAAAAATAGAGGAACTGCCGTTGATACGCCACCTCAAGCTAAATCTACTCCTGCAAATCAAAGCCAAAACACATCGGTTCAAATTTCCACTCCAAACATTCCAGCAATGGATGGAGATGAAATAATAGAAATGGACAGAATGCGTAAGATGATTGCCAATCACATGGTGATGTCTAAACATGTTTCGCCCCATGTAACTTCTTTTGTTGAAGCCGATGTTACCAATATTGTAAATTGGCGAAACAAGGTAAAAGATGAATTCTTTAAAAGAGAAGGCGAAAAGATTACTTTTACACCCGTTTTTATAAACGCAGTAGTTAAGGCGATTAAAGATTTTCCAATGATAAATGTTGCCGTTGATGGCACAAACATCATTAAAAGAAAACACATAAACATAGGAATGGCAGCAGCATTACCATCAGGCAACTTAATTGTTCCTGTTATTAAAGATGCCGATCAAAAAAACATGATTGGCCTGTCTAAAACGGTAAACGATCTTGCTCGTAGAGCGCGTGGAAATCAATTAAAACCAGATGAAATTTCTGGTGGAACATTTACGCTAACAAACGTAGGTGGTTTTGGTAATGTTATGGGAACACCTATTATAAACCAACCACAAGTTGCGATAATGGCTGTAGGAGCAATTGTGAAAAAACCTGCCGTTATAGAAACCGATATGGGCGATGTAATCGCAATTCGACATAAGATGTTCTGCTCTTTGTCTTACGATCACAGAGTTGTAGACGGTTCACTAGGAGGCCGATTCTTAAAGAGATTCTCCGATTACCTTGAAGCTTTTGACCCAAACACAAGTATATAAGTACTAAAAGCATCAACCTAAGTTGGTGCTTTTCTTTTTAGATGAAACTATGAATTTACAACTTAGCAGACCCTTAGCTTTTTTCGATCTTGAAACCACAGGCATTCAAGTAGGAAAAGACAAAATTGTAGAAATTTGTATTCTAAAAGTTCAAGCAGATGGAACTGAAGAATGCAAAACATGGAAAGTTAATCCAGGCATCCCTATTCCAAAAGAAACCTCTGATATACATGGAATAACAGATGAAATGGTAAAAGACTGCCCTACTTTTCCGCAATTAGCTCTTGAAATTTATGATTTTATAAAAGATTCGGACTTATCGGGATACAATTCTAATAGATTTGACTTACCGCTTATTGCCGAGGAATTTCTTAGAGCAGACATAGATTTCGATATGAAAAACAGACGCTCTATAGATGTACAATCTGTGTTTTTTAAAATGGAACCCAGGACATTGTCTGCCGCATATAAATTTTACTGCAATAAAGAATTAATTGGAGCACACGGTGCCGAGGCAGATACTAGAGCAACATTTGAGGTTTTAAAAGCACAAGTAGCCCGTTACGATGAATTAAAAAACGACTCACAATCTTTAGCCGATTTTACCCAACCTTATCAACCGAATGCAGATTTGGCGGGCATGATCAAATTTGGAGCTGATGGAGATGAGGTTTTTAACTTCGGAAAACACAAAGGAAAAAAAGTAGTGGATGTAATGGCTAAGGAACCCGGTTATTATGGCTGGATCCAAAATGCTGATTTTCCGCGCTACACAAAAAAAATACTTACTGCTATAAAACTAAGAAGTTTTAATGCGTAATTAGTGCGGCTTACTAGAGTTTTAAACTCTATTTAGAAAACATAAAATGCATTGAGATGAAAATTATTTGTATTGGACGTAATTATATAGACCATGCTAAGGAACTGAACAATCCTGTGCCTGAGAAACCCATTTTTTTTGTGAAGCCAGATACTGCTTTGCTAAGAACACACGAATTTTACATTCCTCCTTTCAGCTCAAATATTCATTATGAATTAGAATTGGTCGTTAAAATAAAAAAAGTAGGAAAGTGTATTTCTAAAAGATTTGCAGCAAAATACTACGATGAAATAAGCTTAGGTTTAGATTTTACTGCTCGAGATTTGCAAGAAGAATGTAAAGTAAAGGGATTGCCATGGGAAATAGCAAAAGGTTTTGACAGCTCTGCTCCTATTGGTAAATGGTATCCGAAAGAAGACTTAAAAACACTGGACTTCTACTTACTTAAAAATGGAGTGAAAGTCCAAGAGGGAGATCCATCTCAAATGATATTCGATCTGGACCATATTATAGCGTATGTATCAAAATTTATGACACTTAAAAAAGGTGATTTAATCTTTACAGGAACTCCTGCAGGAGTTGGTAAAATGAAAGCTGGAGATGTGTTTGAAGCGTTTCTAGACACTAAAAAAACGCTAAATTTAACTGTACGTTGATCTATGTTTTACCAGTTTATGTTTCTTAAATTCTGCACTAAAACTCGATTTTATAAACCCCTTAAAGAGTTTTGTTTGTTTGCAAGCTTATTATTTCTTGGTTCTTGCTCCACAAGCTACAACGTAAAGCATTCCTTTAAATCAATACCCAAACACAATGCACCAGATTACAGTAAGTCGATAAATTGGTCGGCTCTACCTTTTGTAGATGATTATGCTGATTTAGTGCCAGATACTCTATTAAATAACTTACAAGATTCTAGTATTATAGATGTATTCTTTGTTCATCCAACTACATTTTTCGATAAAAAAAGTCCTGAGTGGAATGCAAATGTATCCGATTCGTCCATAAATTACTTTACCGATTATTGGGCAATACGACACCAGGCAAGTATTTTTAATAATGTCGGTAAAATATACGCACCACGCTACAGGCAGGCACACATAAAGTCCTATTTCCATTTGGATATAGGTGGTAGAGAAGCGATACTATTTGCTTACGAAGACGTTAAACGCGCTTTCGAATATTATATGGAGCACTACAATGAGGGAAGACCATTTATTATTGCATCGCATAGCCAAGGAGCCACACATGCCACTTTTTTGATACGAGATTATATAGACCAAACAGACTTAAAAGACAAATTAGTTGCTGCCTATTTGGTGGGAATGTCTGTGGATAAAACCCTATTTACAAATGTAAAACTCTGTAAAGATGCCAACCAAACGAATTGTTATGCAACTTGGCAAACCTTTATTAACGGTTTTACTCCTAACGACTCTTTTAATAAATACAGAGAAAATGGTTTAGCTGTAAATCCAATTACTTGGACAACCCAAGACAAGCTTTCGTCTTTTAAAGATCATAAGGGAATGTTGATGTCAAATTATAAAACTGTTTACAAAAATTCTCTAAGAGCTCGACTTAATAAAACATCAAACATTGTTTGGATCGATAAACCATCCATTCCTTTTTCAATATTAAAAAAAATGAAAAACTACCATATAGCAGATTACAATTTATATTGGTTTGATATTAGAGCAAATGCAGCAAACAGACTCGAACAGTATTTAAATAAAAAAGGAGCTAATTAGCTCCTTTTTTATTTAATGACAATACTTTCCATTTTACTTCTTCTTTAAACCTAGATGATGGAAGCTTAACAGCCTTTACTCTTACCACATCACCTTCTTTATATCCTTTGGCCTCTGCAAAGCTATAATTAATGGGCACTGAGCCTACATAACAACGCTCTGCATCAAATCGGATTTCATCTTCTACTACCTTATATACAGTACGTTTAGGTCGTTTATCTGACTTCTCCACATACAATGCCTTGTGTTTTACTCCCTCGTGGTTTGCTACACGTTGCAATTTTAAACTTACAAAATCGCCAACTCTTAAAGATTTGTCTCCAAAAAACTTATAGGCACCGTGTACATCGTCTGCAACTACAAACTCAGCTAAATCTTTAGCCAGATTTAAACCGTATATAACACCGTTTTGAGCTTTCCAATCGGCAAATACAAATGCAACTACTTCTTTAGAGCGGTTGTAACAATAGTTTTCATAATCTACAGTCTGTTTTACCGATTTAAACCAAGATTCGGAGGGATACGCTCTCCACTCGTCTGTTAAGCTTTTTCCTAACTCTCTACGAGAATCTGTAATGGTTCTGTACAATGATTTAGCTACGGCAAACTCCTTGTCTTTTAACAGTACGTAAAACAATTTGGTTTGCGAGCGTACCAATTGGCCGGGTCTTGTATGACAGGTAACTGTTTTACACAAAGCCTGGGTTTTACGCTCCGGGTCATCGCTAATATCAGAGAGCAATTCCCAAGCTAAATACTCTTTAGATCTTCTTTTTAAATAAGCCAATACAGAAGCTACTGCATTCTCTTTATCGCCAATAGCATTGTATGCTTTGGCTTTGTAGTAATTTATATAAGGAATGTTTTTATAATGCTCGCCTACAAAGTCGAGTTCCTCCAATAAAATTTGAATGTCTGCTTTAGAAACCTTCTTTTGGTTGGTTAGGTCCTTGGCTACAGTCAAAAGAACGAGCTCGCCCAAAGAGGGCTTTTTCTCCCCTTCGTCGTTAATAGCTTCGAAATGATTTGCAGGTAAATTGCGGACTCTTAAATTTAAAAGTACCGGAACATGAGAGTCGTTAAATTCTTTGGTTTCCAGTACAGAACTCATTATAAAAGTAAACAAACTGGTTTCCGATGGAAGCTCCACATGCGCTATAATGTGAAAAAGCTTGTCGAAAAGAGCAGATGGCGCCTCAGAACGGGTTAATTCTTTAATAAACTTACCTACCTGCCACATAATATTTTCGTGTACAACAGAGTCTCGCTTAGGCACCTCAAGTGCATAAAATTCTGTTAAGTAGTCAAAAAACTCATCTGCCTTGGGCAAGAAACAATTTTTTTGCAGTAGATCGGTTATAACCTTACCAAAATCGCGCTTTAGTAAATCCTGATCTGGTTTTAATCTCAAGCGTTCTTTAGCTAATTCGTAGGCTTGAAAGATCTCTCCATCTCTTCGCAATTCGTCAATTACAGACATATAAAATATTTAGTGCGTCAAATTTACAAAAAGCTTTAATATACCCATCCAATTAAAGGTTTCTATTTTTAATTTAATCGTGCGCAATATGCATGTTTGCACTTTGTAAACCGACTTACGTTTACCTATCTTCGTTTCGATGAAAAAAAGAGTGCTTATTTCGGTAACAAATGACTTGGCTACCGACCAAAGGGTGAAAAAAGTTTGTGCTAGCCTATACAAAATGGGCTACGACGTTTTACTTATTGGTCGAAAGCTGCCCAACAGTATTCCGTTAGACAGACCTTACCCTACCATTAGAATGCCCCTTGTATTTAATAGGGGTGCATTGTTTTATGCAGAATACAATATAAGATTGTTCTTGTTGTTGCTTTTTTCAAAAGCTACTGTTTTTCATGCCAATGATTTAGACACACTGTTAGCCAACTATATCGCATCCAAATTGAGAGGGATTCCACTGGTTTACGATTCTCATGAGTACTTTACAGGGGTTCCAGAAATTCAGAATAAGCCCCTTGTAAAAGCTATATGGTTAAGTATTGAAAAAAGAATTTTTCCCAAACTCAGCTTTATTTTTACCGTTAACAAGTCCATTGCCAATCTGTATAAAAAAGAATATAACAAAGACCTTAGGATACTTAGAAACATCCCAGAAAAAATAGACCTTAAGCTTTATAAAACTCGAAAAGAGCTCGGTTTACCTTTAAATAAAGCAATTGTAATTACTCAAGGTGCAGGAATTAATATAGATCGAGGAATAGAAGAGGCTTTAGAAGCTATGCAGTATTTACCCAATGTTTGCTTTTTAATTATTGGAAACGGAGATGTTGTAGCCCTGTTGAAAGAAAAAATGATAGAATTAAACCTAAGCAACAATGTTATATTTAAAGGACGTATGCCTTACCAAGAAATGATGCAATATACCCGTCATGCTGCTTTAGGTATAACTTTGGATAAGGACACAAACATTAATTACAAATTTAGTTTGCCCAATAAATTATTTGATTACATCCATGCAGGTATTCCGATTTTGGCTTCTAAGCTTATTGAGGTAGAATACATAATAAACAGCTATAAAATTGGTTTGTTTATAGACAATCATACACCAAAGCATATAGCCGATCAAATTAATAAAGCTATAAACGATAGTGATTTACGCGATAAATGGGCCCTAAACAACATACGAGCCAAAAATGAACTTCATTGGAAAAACGAAGAAAAAGAATTACTAGAAGTATACGCACATATTGAAAGCTAAACATCTACATATAGTTGCCTTAAATATTCCTTTTCCTGCCAATTACGGTGGTGCAATAGATATTTATTATAAAGTTAAGGCCTTGCACGAAATAGGGTATACAATTCATTTACATTGTTTTGAATACGGAAGAAAAAGAGCAGAGCAGTTAAACTCAATTTGCGAATCGGTACACTACTATCCAAGAAAAATGCACTGGGTAAATTTGCTCTCCAAAACCCCTTTTATTGTAAAATCTAGAACATCTACTCAGCTTTTGGACAACTTAATTGCAAAGCCATTTCCTATTATTTATGAAGGTTTACACAGCTGCGCGTACTTAAATCATCCAAAACTAAAAGGCGTGCCGCAATACGTTAGAGCACATAATGTTGAGCAAGATTACTACAGATTACTTGCTCAAAGTGAAAGAAGCCTTTTTTATAAAATGTATTTGTACTTAGAACATCTAAAAATTAAAAAGTTTGAGTTTAAACTCTTTGATGCTTCAGGAGTATTTGCCATTTCAGATAAAGACCAGGACTATTTTAAAGAACAAGCAACTAGTTACATCATTCGGGCTTTTCATCCAGATACAAACGTAAAAAGTAAAACCGGACTTGGAAATTATGCCCTATACCATGGCAACCTGTCGGTGGCAGAAAACGAAAATGCAGCGCTGTTTTTAATTAAAACAGTATTTAAACACCTCAATTACGATCTTGTAATTGCAGGTAAAAACCCAAGCAGTAGCTTGCGTAAAGAAATTAGGAAGCACAACAACGTAAGACTGGTTGAAGACCCACAGAACAGTATATTGGATAAATTAATTCAGGAAGCACACATACAGGTATTGCCAACTGAGCAAGATACAGGTATAAAACTAAAACTTTTAAAAGCACTTTACTTAGGAAGACATTGTGTGGTAAACACTAAGATGGTTAACAAAACAGGCTTAGAAAAAGCGTGTTATATTGTCAATAATCAAAAAGAATGGCTTCGTAAAATAAAAGAATTGCAAAAAATTCCTTTTGAAAACTCAGACATACAAAAGCGTACAGAAATCTTAAAATCTTACGACAACTCTTTGGAAGCAGCTAAAATAGATGCTATAATTTTTCCACCGGTACCACAGTCCCATTAATACATCTAATCATTTGCGATGGGAAATCGTTGATGATCGAGTAATCGTGCGTAGCCATAAATATGGCCTTACCTTTTGCTTGTATTCCTTTTAAAACTTCCATAATCTCCCTAGACGTTTCAGGATCTAAATTTCCGGTTGGCTCGTCTGCCAATAATAAATCTGGCTCGTTTAATAATGCTCGAGCAATGGAAATGCGCTGCTGTTCGCCACCAGACAACTCATGAGGCATTTTATACGCTTTCGTTTGCATGTTTACTTGCGACAATACTTCGTCTATTCGTGCATCTATTTTAGCAGAATCTTTCCAGGCAGTTGCCTTTAAAACAAAAAGTAAATTATCGTGTACAGACCGATCAGAAAGCAATTGAAAATCTTGAAAAACCACTCCAATACCTCGTCTTAAAAAAGGAATGTCCTTTTCTTTAAGTTCCCTTAAATTAAAACCCGCCACCTGTCCTTCTCCTTCTTGCAAGCTTAAATCTCCGTAAATGGTTTTTAACAAACTACTTTTACCAGAGCCGGTCTTGCCAATTAGGTAAGTAAAACCTCCAGCAACCAAGTCAAAATTTACCTTATCGAGAACCATGTGGTCTTTCTGAAAAATGGTAGCCCCTTGCAGGCTAAGAATCGGTTTGTTCATGTCTTTTTATTAAAGCCTAAAGCTAGCCATTTAATTTTATTCGTGCTGTTTTTGTTTTTGTTTTTTATCCAATGGATGCTGAAAGTATAAGTATAAGAAGAACACTTATATAGTTAACTTACTGGTATTATATATAAAGTACTGATTAAAAGATTCGTTGATAAAAAATTCAATATTTGCAGTCCATTTACTTGTAAACACATGATATAAAACTTCAAAGCGCTTTACAACCATAAAATAATGCTGCATTAACTGCGATGGTTTAAAAAGCTTTTGGCAAAATTGTTGCCATGCAGTTATAGGTTTTGTCAGCAAAAACTAAGCTTATCCTGCTTGTTAACTTGGACTGTTTCGTACAATTGTAAGAAAGGTATAAGACTGTATAATCTTTAGTTTAAACAACTTGCTATTTCTTCCTTTATTTAAATGGATTAAACTAAATTTATAAAAATTTAAAAAATGATGACCCTTAAAAGATTTAGCTACTTGTTCGTTATTGTAAGTTTCGTTTTATTGGCAAGCTGCGAAAAGGATGATACGAAAGACTCTGATGTGCTTACAGAATTTCCTGTAATAGATAGCCTAACTACAAGCATGGTTGTTATGGAATTTGGTAGTACGATACCCGCCGTTTTATCTTGCAGTGCTACTGGAGGGAATTTAGAGTATTTATGGGAAGTTGACTTAGGAGAGCTCTTTGTTATGAATACTTCTGGATCGGAAGCCCAATACTCTGCCTCGCCTTGTTGTATAGGAGAAAAAGTTATTACTTGTACCGTCTCAAACGATAAGGGATCTGCTAGCGAAAGCATTTTTTTAATGATTACAGAATAATCTGATGTTTCGTATTCTTGGCTTACTTAGTTTTCTAGGCTTTACACAACAAATAAACGCGCAATGCTGTTCTGCCGGAAACCCAGCTTCTACAAGTGGTTCTGGTGGGGTAAATAAAAACAACTTATTGGTTTCCGCTTCATACGTTCACAGTTATTCCGATACGTATTTCGAAGAAAATTCGGTTTATAATGGGGATGAATGGTTAAGTCATCTTGAAAAATCCAAATTTCATTTTGGCTTACTTAATTTTTCGTACGGCTTAACAGATAAACTTTCAATTGCTACTGAATTTGGCTACTTTATAGCTAAATCTATGGAATATACTTTTTTTGACAACTCCAGAAATGCAGGTGGTTTAGGCGACGCTGCAGTAGATATAAAGTACCAAATAGCCGATTTAAATAAACAATTGACTACCGTTTTTGCCTCTGTAAAAACAACATTACCCATTGGAGAATTCGATAAAGTTGACCAAGGTGTAGTATTGCCCATCGATATACAGCCTTCTTCTGGGAGTTTTAGGTTGAATACCTCTCTAAGTATCTACAAACGTTTTTACGGCTCGAAACTATCTGTAAACTCTTATATTTCGTCAGAGTTCTCTCAGCGTATTCATACCGAACGCACCGATTATAAGTATGGAAATTTATACACCCTTGTATTGGGTCTTACGCACAAAACCTCAAAAAAAGTAAGTACGGGTTTGGGTATAAATTATACTCACAGAGAAAAGGCGCTAAATAGAGCGGTTATTGTAGATGCAACAGGAGGTGATTTTGTTAATATTCAACCAAGAATAAGCTTCAGGCTTCCTGACAACTTTAGTTTGATGTCTTCGCTAAACTTTCCTGTGTATAGAAACACGAACAGCATTCAACTGACCAATAAATTCATCTTTATACTTGGCGTATCAAAAGGCTTTAGTCCAAAAAAAATTAAACCTATTTTTGATAAGGTTCTTTTAGATTCGTATAATGAAAGCAGCTTTTTTGTAGACGGTATTTGTGGGATGTGTAAAATCCGAATAGAAGACTTGGCTTATCGTGTAAATGGAGTAAAATGGGCAGAATGGAGTTTAGAAACCAAACAACTAAATTTGAAGTTTGAAGATATTCCGAACACTGAAAAACTCGCTAAAATTCTTGCTAAAGCTGGCCACGACAACTGGCTGGTAAGCGCCAAAGAGAAAGCATACAATGGCTTACATTCTTGTTGCAAGTATCGATCTGAACATTAAACATACTTAGAGCAGCTATTTACCGATGTTAAATTACACGTTTGTTTTTATACCGTTTTAATGAGTACTCTAATAAACTACTCACTAACTGAACGCATTTTTCTCACTCAAAAAAAAAAGCTACTCCTTGGAGTAGCTTTTTTGTAGGACTAGTATAATGTATTAGTACACTCTAAATTTTTGTACTTCAGAATACGCATCACTTGTGAGTTTAATGAAGTAGATGCCACTGGCTAAATCTGATACATTAAAAGATACGGATGAACTTCCTTTAACAAAAGTAGTATTGGCTAGTACCTTTACCATTTCTCCAAGAGAGTTGTACACCAAAACACTTGCTTTTGCATCAGCTAATAAAGAAATAGAGAGTGTTGTATTTGCTGAGCTTGGATTTGGGTAAACTGTAAAAGCATTGCCTACTGTCTTTAAGTTGAAAGATTCTAGTACTACAATCGAATTGTTTTCTAACACGGTAGATGCTGCACTAAACTGCACTGCAACTTCCTCTGCTTTGTTAGTAGACCAGTAATACAAATTGAATTTCGTGTGCAAGTCTTCTTCTTTAATCCAAAGAGTTAAAGCAATGGTTTGCTCGTTGTAAACAGCGTTGGCAATAATTTCGTTGTTTTGATTCTTAACTGCAATTTCATCACCAATAGTTAATTCACTTAACAAGTTTAAAGGAATGGCAAGATTCATATTAAACTCCGAAGTCTTAGGCGCAGAGTAAAACTTATTGCTTAAGCCAGAACTTAGTCTAAGTTGAGGCAATACTATAGAATTATCTGGATAGTTAAAATCTTTGGTTGTTTCCATGCGAATCTGATATCCTTTTCCAGGCTCCATATTCCCAATAGTGTTAACATTATACTCTGGCCAGTATACATTTCCAATTCCGTCTTTTATTAGTGTTACATCCTCTTCTACCGCTTCCATTACAGTCGTAATATCTGCAGCTTCTTTACGTAAGTAACCTAAATAACTCCAACCTTCGTTTAAGGTTAATGTGTAGTCGTTAGGATCTGCAAGTGCACCTCTAACCTGAAGGTTTACATCGATATTCATTTTTACCTTGTAAGCTTTTCCAACCGTATGATCGCCAATATTATTTAAGTTGTATTCTGGCCAAAATACGTTACCTACTTCATCTTTAGCTAAAAATAAATCGCCTACTACTGGAGCAAATACATCTCCTATACTTGGGAAATCGGGAACGATGTAGGTAGAAATTAAGTTCCAACCTTCGAGCATTTCTATGTCGTGAGATACCGTATTTGACAGTGCAGTAATCCCACTAATCCCATCCGTTGAGTATGTATCGCCATTTGGCATCATAGCATCGTAATCCGCCAGTGCAAGTCTAACTTCATCTAAAGATGCTTTCCATGTTTTCCAAACGAGCTTCTCGTCTACTTGAAAGCCGTTAAACATTCCAGGATCTGCTCCGTAAACGGTTAAAGTATTGGTAATTCCGGTATACATGAGTTTACCCGCACAATAATAAGCATCGTCTTGCCCTAAATAAAACACGCCTATATAGTCTCCTAATTCAATAGCTGCATCGTTTATCGTAATGTTGGCAGAGGAAGGAATAAGTACAATATGGTTATTTGAAGTGATTTCTACATCCCAATTAGGCTCTGTTGGTGTTGGATACAAGCAAGACTCATCATCGGTATTTGCAAGTTCGTTGTAATTTAATGCATCAACATCCATACAACCATACACAAAAGCGATACAAGATCCATCTTCAGAGTTTGCTTCTTCGTTATAGTTCATGGCAGTTTCGTCTGTACAACCGTATACTATACCTATACAAGAACCGTCTTCGGAGTTTGCTAAAGGATTGAAATTAATAGCATCTTCATTGGTACATCCAAAGATGGGAGCGATACACGAACCGTCGTTTATAATAGCCAAAGGATTGTAGTTAACTGCCGTGATCTCTGTACAACCTGAGATGACGCCTGTAACCTCTACCATTGCTGTTGCAATAAAGGCTCCCATAAAGGTATAAGCTGTAACGGTTACTTCGTACGTTCCATTTTCTTCATAGTAATGGTTTGGTTCAAGACTACCGTAAGTAGTTCCGTCTCCCATATTCCAAAATAAATTTGATGGGTTAGGTAAGTCGTTTATTAAAGCCCAAAAGTGAAAATTAGAACCTGCGAGTTCTTCCCATTGAATAATTACTAATGAAGTATAATCACAAGAACCATCTTCAGAATTTGCACTTGGATTAAAGTTGTATGCATCTGGATCTGTACAGCCAAGAATAAAGGAGACACAAGAATTGTCTTCAATATTAGCTAGAGGGTTGTAATTAGAGGCCGTAGGATCTGTACAACCTTCAATAATACAAGAACCATCATCTAAGGTAGCTTCTTCATTAAAGTTAAGCCCATCTGGATTGGTACACCCAGAGATAATACAAGAGCCGTTGTCTGTATTTGCTGTTTCGTTAAAGTTATCTGCTTCTGGATTGGTACACCCAAAGGTTACAGGCACACAAGAATTGTCGTCAACAGTAGCCGTAGGTTCGTAATTAAAAGCAGTAATGTCTGTACAACCAGGTATTTCTACTACATCTTCTTCGCCCGAGGTAAAACTGAAGGTTTCACTAAATTCTGAGCCACCACAAGGGCTGTTTGCTTGAACATTCCAAAAGTATTCTGTTTCTGGTGCTAATAATGTTCCTAAGGAAAAACTAGGATTTTCTAGATCTACAACATTTTGTATTACATCGATAAACTCTACGTCTGTAGCTATTTGAAGTGTATACGAATTTGCACTCGCTACTTCTTCCCAAGTAAAAGTAGGCGTTAAAGACACTGCAACTAGCGCGGCTGCAGGAGTAATTAGCGTTGTTGGTTCTGGTGTTCCTTCAAATACGGTTATCGTAATGTCTGCTAAGTGCGTAATGCCATCTGCAGTACCCGAAATTTGCGCGGGAATTACGATAGCAGGAATGGGAAAAGGAGAAGATATTGTTAAAGTAGAATTATCTCCAGGGGTCACATCCTCAGGAACAAATATGGCAAGAATTCCATCTGGCACATCTGCTACCGAAAGATTAACTGGAGTACTAAAGTCTAGTATTGGATCTACTTGTATATCAAAAACTGCATTTTCACCAGAACATATTTCTAGATCTACTGGGTCTACCGTAATTGAAAAATTAGGATCAGATGATTCAACAATTTCGAATGTGTTGGATACGTTAAAGAAAACATTGGTACTTCCTTTTACTTTTATAATGGCTTGATCAGATACTAAATTAGGACAAACCACTTCTGCAGAACCATTGTTAGGCACGTCAAGAAGTAAGTCGATAAAGCTAAGTCCGTTGTCGGTAGAAAGATAAATAGATACATTTGCTGCATTTACCGGAGCTTCATCCGTATTTGCTACGTCCCATGTTACGGTATAGGTAGTACCGTATTCCCATTCTGAAGTAATATCATTTACAGCAAAACCATCCGCTTGATCACTTACGGTTAACTGAACTTGATCGTAACTAACACCTCCACCACCGGCATTATTATCTCTTACTGTGAGTCGGAAATTCATATTTCTTGCATACGATGGAAGTGTTTCACCTAAAGAAGATGTTCCAGCAACAAGATCTTCCATTAAAGGAAATACACGTGTTGGAGATTCCAAAGGAGGCCAAGATCTAAACAAAGGTGCATTCCCAGTTGGATTGTCTAAATCATCCATTGCTTCGCCTAAGTCATACTGCTCCCAGCAATAAGTTAATACATCAACTGCGTTTTGATCTGTAGCTGCTCCGGTTAATTCAAAAGGAGTATTTATGGGTATGGTAAAAGCAAGACCAGATGGATTTGCAACCGCTACTGGAATTGAATTACCGGTTGGTAAATTCTCTGCACAGGTATTGTTTTCAATATGACTTGTAATTTCATCAAAAGAAGCTGTGTGGTAGTAATCGTTGGAATTTTGTTGAAGATTGTTAATATCGCAAATACCAGCGTAGGCTAAAATGGTGGTTCCAGAACCGGGTTCATAGGCTGTGGAAGGATTTCTGTTTCCAGCACCACAATTACCATTTCCAGTATCTCCGTTAAAGGTATGATCGGCCCCAAACTGATGCCCCATTTCGTGTGCAACATAATCGATGTCAAAAGCATCTCCTATGGGAGCATTGGTTCCGGTAACTCCTTTGGCCTTAAAGTTAGAATTACAAACTCCTTGAGTGGCCAAGCCTCCAGCACCTGTAGAAAAAATATGACCTATATCGTAATTACCATTTCCAATTAAATCATCAATATTATCCTGGTTTTCGCCTAGTATAGCAGAAGCATTAGAGTTAGAATATGGGTCGTTGGTACTATTGGTATATACAATAAGATCGTTGTTTGCCACTAAGTTGAGTCTAAATGAAGCTTCTCTTTCGTAAACAACGTTTACTCTATTTATGGTAACAACAATGGCTGCTAGAGCAGCAGTTGCGGCATCGTCGCCAGAGTTGTTTGCATGAAATTGAGCATATTCGCCAGTACATGCTATTGCAGCTCTGTAAACTCTAAGAACGTCTCCAGATTGACCAACAGCCATTGCTTTAGCATTCGCCTGTGCAGTATTTATAACACATTGAGAATCTCTAACCTTTTGGTTGGTCGAGTAAAAAGCTTCTTTAGAATACGAGATACAATAAGAAGAATTGTTTATGCTGTAAGGATCAATATAAGACGTACCAGAAGATGAGATTACCATAGCATGAAAGCCGTTATTACTAATCGATATTCGAGCTGTTGCAGTTCCATCATCTATACCCTGAGCTAAATACGTGTGTATTGACGGGTATTTAGCAGACAAACTTGGGTGCATTGTACTAGATTTTACCACCGCAAAGTTTTGCATCTCGCCATTCGGCATAGGTAAGCTAATAATTGTTGAGCTATTTCTTACCAAAACAGAAAATTCTTTTGGAGCCTGCTCTAATAAATTCAGTGCGGAATTTAAATCTATAGCGTATGTTTGGTATGTAGAAGGAATTGTGTGACGATAAGAAGTAGGCAGAATGGAACTTTCTTGAACCTCTTGCCATACAGATTGTGCCTTTAAACTTAAAAACGAAATGAATAAAAACGTAAAAAGAAATAAGTGTTTAATCTGTGGATATTTCTGTTGCATAATGTGCTTTTTAAATAAATTCAATTCAATAAAATACAAGGTTCGAAGTTACAAAAGAAATGCCAAAAATAATTACTTTATATTTCCAGCTTAAAATTCTAAAATTATGAGTGGTACTAGCTACTGGGAAGAAGAATCATTTTTAAAAAATATAGACTACACTGTTCTAGGAAGCGGGATTGTTGGCCTTACTTGTGCTCTAGAACTAAAGCGTTTAAATCCACATTCAAAAGTTGTTGTATTGGAAAGAGGTTTTCTTCCTACTGGTGCGAGTACAAAAAATGCAGGATTTACTTGTTTTGGTTCTCCCTCAGAATTGTTGGATGATTTAAACAAATCGAACACAAATGATGTTTTCAACTTGGTTGAAGATCGCTTTAAAGGACTAGCAAAATTAAGAGCCTTAGTTGGCGATTCATATATGGATTACCAACAACATGGAAGCTACGAATTATTTAAGGATGCTGAATTGTACCATAAATGCGTGGCTGAGCTTGGTTATTTAAATCAACAGCTGCAGCCTATTTTTAAAGCGAAAACGTTCGAGATATTTCACAATCCGTCCGAATTTGGATTTGATAAGAGTAATTTATTGATAAAAAATAATTTTGAAGGTCAGATTGATACTGGAATGATGATGAAAAAGCTGCTAGACTTAAGTCTAAAAGCTGGAATTTTGATTATGAACGGGTTTAACGTAGATAGCTTTGATAAAAAATACGACCATTGGCAAGTTCATGCTAAGGAAAATTCGATAAAAACTAGAAAATTGATTATTTGCAACAATGCCTTTGCAGCCAAACTACTACCTAACATCGATCTCAAACCGGCTAGAGCTCAAGTATTGATTACAAAACCTATAAAAAACCTAAAGATTAAAGGCTGTTTCCATATGGACATGGGTTATTACTATTTTAGAAATGTAAACAATCGTGTACTGCTTGGAGGTGGACGAAATTTAGATTTTAAAGCAGAAGAAACCTTTGAGATGAATACGTCCACTAAAATTCAAGAGCACCTTTTATTACTTCTTAAAACTAAAATTATACCTAATCAGACTATCGAAATTGAGCAAACTTGGACGGGAATAATGGGAGTTGGAACTTCAAAAACAACCCTTTTAAAACAGCTAGATGAAAACCTTTATTGCGCAATTAGATTGGGAGGAATGGGTGTGGCTTTAGGCGCTAAAGTAGGACAAGAGGTTGCTGCTTTAGCTAGTGAAAAATAGACTGACATACTGTCAATAAGTATCTGTATTTTTAATCATTTAACTAAACTGACATTTTGACAATACGCATTGTATCGTATTATGTGTGGCTAGTAATCCTTAAAGTTAAATTAATATTAATAAATGTATTAAAGTAATGTAAATCAATATATTGAATACAGTTACATAAACAATGAATTTACTGTTAATATTCGTATTTAAAATACATTACTTCTCTATTGCCTGTAAATTACCTACGCTAAACGCTCTATTATTTGATAAAGAATTATACATTTGATACCATTACTAAAATAAGATAAAATGCAAGAAAAATCATTCAGAAACTTATTGCTACTCGCCTTAGTAAGCTACTTAGTTTACACTCTAAAAGAAGTATTAAGTCCGTTTTTAATAGCGTTATTTATTGCCTATTTGGTAAATCCACTTATTGCATTTTTACAAGAAAAATTAAAAATAAAAAATAGGGGTTTAGCAATAGGAATAGGCTTATCACTTACCTTAGTTTTATTAGGAGGTATTACCTTACTAAGTCTTCCTACATTGAATAAAGAATTTCGAAACGCCGCTACTCTATTAAAACAAAATGCAGACGTCATCCCTCCTATTCCACCGGAATTTCAGGAACAAGTAAATCAATTTCTTCATTCCGATCAGGCAAAAGAATTTATAAACAGCAGCACTGTTTCGGAAACATTTACTAAAATAACACCCATAATTAAAACTATTTTTAACGAGTCTTTAGATTTACTTACAGGTGTATTTGGCTTGTTTTTTATATTTTTATACCTTGTTTTTATTCTGCAAGGTTATCCTAAGTTTAACAAAACTTGGTCTAATTGGATACCGGCAAAGCACAGAGATATGGCTAGTGGAATAGGACAGGATTTGAATAACGGAATGAGAGCTTATTTTAGAGGACAAGCCACCATAGCACTTATAGTAGGTATGCTCTTTTGCTTGGGCTTTAGTATAATTGGCATGCCCCTAGCTATTCTAATGGGTATACTCATCGGGCTTTTAAATCTAATTCCGTATTTGCAAATTTTAGGATTCATTCCTGTTTTTCTATTGTGTATTTTACAAAGCATGGAAACAGGCGAAAGTCTTTGGCTAACAATGGGGCCAGCAGCTTTAGTGTTTATTATAATTCAACTGTTACAAGAAACACTACTCATACCAAGAATTATGAATAAGGTAACAGGACTACACCCTGCAATCATCTTATTATCTCTTTCTATTTGGGGAAGTTTACTAGGTATTACAGGACTTATTCTTGCGCTGCCAATGAGCACATTACTGTTGTCCTACTATAAGAGGTATGCAAACAAGACCAACTAAAAAGATTGTGCATATTCTTTCGATTTTGCAACTATGTCTATTATTGAAACTCCGTACATAAAACTACCTAATACCGTTACATTTTTTGGAGAATTAAGTTCAATATACTCAACCTTTGCTAAATGGCCTTTCTCGTACTGAGGAATTGCACGATCTATAAGTCTTAGCTCTTGCTTCTTAATACGAAATTCTTTACCAAATACATTTGTTAAGAAAAGCTTCGCTTTTTCTTCAAGATCCATTTGCTTTAACTGATCAAAAGTGAATCTAGCCCCGCCCATCATAACTGTATTTACACAATGTGTATTTGATCCGTGTTCTGGAAAAGTATTTGAATTTGCTACCATACCCAACACTACAGAGTTTTCTTTTGAAGGAACCAAGAAACCAAAACCATCAAAACTCAACTGATCTTTAAGAAGCTGCATATTTAATACAGCCACCGGAGAGTAATTTATTGAATTTAAAACTCCTGCCAAACTTGAAGAAACATAAGCACCAAGCTTAAAGGCAGGTATGGTAGAAATTAGTTTATCATAGGTATAGCTAGTTTCGTTTGCCGATACAATGGTGCACGCATCAAAGTCAATTGAGGTTATTTGCGCATGGTAAACAATTGAATCTGAAAAGCGGTCTTTTAATTTATCAGTTAGAGCTTGCAAGCCTTTTTTAAAACTAAACAAAGCTTTCGAACTCACTTCTTTTGGATAAACCTTGCCTTTGTATGGAGCCGCTTTATAACTTAACATAGATTTAAAAATAGACCCTTTTCGAGCTTCTAATTTTTTAAGCAATGGTAAAGTTGCCGAAACGCTCATTTTAGACACATCACCTGCCCAAATACCACTAACCACACTATCAAAAAACAAAGTCCTCATTTCGAAACCGAAATGCCGATCCACAAATTCTGCAATAGTTTCATCCTCTGTAACAATTTCAGCTTTTAAATCTTTAAACAGGGCTTTTGCAAAAATCATAAAATAGGGCGAACGAATAAACGAAAAGAAAGAATAGGGCAACACTTGTAAATTAGAATCGTGGTACAAATAACGTTTTTTTGCTTTATCGTTTGCAAATACAAGCTCATACCATAAACCTAGGTCTTCTACCATTTCTAAAACCAATTGACCATTTCCTTTTGGCCTAACTCCTCTAGGTCCCCATTCCATAACACAATCACCAAACGGATCGGAATCAATAACGCCTCCAGCAATAGCTTGTTCTTCTAGAATAGTGATTTCGGCTGTTGGATTATTTTTTCTGAGGTAGTATGCCATAGACAAACCAGCAATACCAGAACCTAAAATGCAATACTTAGCCATATTATAGAGTTATAACGCCGTTAATTTTTGATGCTTTTTGGTAAATAAGAATAATTTCCTCAGAACTAAGCATCACTTCTTTTACTGTAATTGATATAAATGCGCCCTTAGATGACTCTTTTCTAATAATTTCTGCCTTTTCGGGATCGAACAAGCTTTCGATTTGTGCAATTTTTTGCAATTCGGATTTAACAATAAACTTATACATGTATACGCTTGGGTAGCTTAACTCCTCAAGGCGTTCTCGTAAACTATCAAAATCTTTGTTCATAACTAAATTTTAAACAAAAGTACAAAGCTTATTAAAAGAGACCTCACAGCTCATGCTTTTTTATAAATTTGTTTTCATGATAAAACGAATCGCAATTTCTGGTGCACCAGGAACAGGAAAGACAAGTTTAATTAATGCGCTTGCTGCAAATAATTATATTTGTCACTCGGAAGTCTCTAGAGAAATTATAGCCGATCAATTTAAAATTGACGGAGACATTACGCCATGGAAAGATTTAAAAGCTTTCAGTAATTTAGTAATTAACAAAAGATTAGAACAATTTAACTCGGCTAAAAACAGTTTAGAATTTTTCGATAGAAGTATTGTAGACTCCCTAGCCTACTTATTAAAAGACGCATTACCGATCTCAAAAGAGTGGGATACTTTAGCCAAAGAAAACAAGTATTACTACAGAGTATTTATTACTCCACCCTGGGAAGATATTTATCAAAAAGACGCCGAGCGCATGGAAGATTTTAAAACAGCTTGTACCATTCATACCTTTATGGTAAAAGCATACGAAATGTACGGATATGAAGTTGTACTCGTACCAAAAACAAATATTAAAGCTCGAGTTAAATTTCTAGTAGATCACATTGAGTAGTTTTGAGATACATAAAGTACTAAAGCACTATTGGGGATTCGATTCCTTTCGTCCTAAGCAGGAGGAAATAATTAACAGTATTCTAGAAAAAAAAGACACGCTAGCATTATTACCTACCGGGGGCGGAAAATCTTTATGCTATCAAGTACCTGCACTTGCGAGCAAAGGTATATGCATTGTTATTTCGCCTTTGGTTGCCTTAATGAAAGATCAGGTTTCGCAATTACAAAAAAGAAATATTAAGGCCATTGCTCTAACGGGCGGTATGCGCGCTTCAGAAGTTGATATAGCCCTAGACAATTGTGTTTACGGAACGGTAAAACTACTATACTTATCGCCAGAAAGACTGCAATCTGAAATAGTAGTAACACGTATTCAAAAAATGAAGCTTAGTTTAATTGCGGTAGACGAAGCACACTGCATTTCTCAATGGGGAAATGATTTTAGGCCTGCGTACCTAAACATAGCAGATATTAGAGCATTAATACCAAACACGCCAATACTAGCACTTACGGCAACCGCCACTAAGGAGGTGGCTGCAGATATTCAAAAAAAGTTACTTTTTAAAAAAGGAATACAAATACAAAATAGCTTTAACAGAAGTAATTTGGCTTATATGGTTTTGGAAGAATCCAATAAAATGGAGCGACTTCAAAAAATGCTTACACGCATAAAAGGCTCTAGCATACTATATGTTCGCAGTAGAAAAAGAGCCTATGAACTTGCCACCGAATTAAATTACTTAGGTATAAAATCTCTTTATTACCACGCTGGCCTATCATCCGAAGAACGAAGTGCCAACCAAGACAAATGGATGAACAATTCGGTAAGAGTAATGGTGGCTACAAATGCTTTTGGAATGGGTATTGATAAAGCCGATGTTAGGTTGGTAGTACATCTGCAAGTACCTAATACTTTAGAAGCTTACTTTCAGGAAGCCGGAAGAGCCGGAAGAGATGGGCTAAAGTCTTTTGCCGTAAGTTTGTTTCAGAAATCGGAAATAGATACAGCTATAAGACGATTTGAAGAAAACTATCCTTCCTCAAAAGAAGTTCGGCTTATTTACCAAAAACTAGCCAATTATCTTCAATTGGCGATTGGCGATGGCTTTGAGGAAAGCTTCAATTTTTCAATCGAGGAATTTTGCGAACACACAAAGCTACCTCAAGAGAAATGTATAAAAGCTTTTCAAATTCTTGAAAAAGAAGAACATCTTAAATTTGAAAGCTACCAAAAACAATTTGCAAGCCTACAAATAATTGTTTCGGCATCTGTAGTACTAAACTATCAAACAAACAATTCAAAAAAAAGCGAGTTGCTTCAATTAGTACTTAGAATTTACCCAAATATTTTTGACGAATTCGCAGATATTAATGAACGAAA
>Ga0233426_10000724_pt1 | contig 33302 bp, 29 predicted proteins | sample SI_118_April2016_6_FD_179875 | JGI IMG/M metagenome (GOLD analysis project Ga0233426, IMG submission 179875) | Seawater microbial communities from Saanich Inlet, British Columbia, Canada - SI_118_April2016_10_MG | ecosystem: Environmental > Aquatic > Marine > Inlet | place: Canada: British... | reverse complement strand
CGTCGCGGTGGGTGACGGGAATCCCAGCGTAGGCGAGGCCACCGATGCCTGCAGAAATGCCTGGGATGATGCGGATAGGAATGCCGTGTTGAACCAGGGTTTGGCCTTCTTCGCCGCCCCGGCCAAACACGAATGGATCACCACCTTTGAGCCGCAAAACTCTATTACCCTGCTTGGCAAGTTCCACAAGGCGCAGTGAAATATCGCGCTGTTTTGCAGAGGGTTTGCCACCACGCTTTCCGGCATATTCTAGCGTTGTGTCGGAGCCAGCCCATTCAAGAATGCGTTTATCGACGAGCGCATCATAAACGATTACGTCCGCTTGGCACAGAGCATTCAGTGCGTGCAAAGTTAGCAAGCCAGGATCACCTGGCCCCGCACCACAGAGCCAAACCCAGCCTTGTTCCAAGGTGGGCCAATCGCCAGTAGGCAACGGGGAGGGATGAGGATTCGTCATCATGGGGTTGTTATGTACCTTTCACGATATGTTTCCAAGCGAATACACGACGCAATTTGAACCGTTGGCGTCAGGAATTTTCACGCCTATAGTCGGCGCGATGGCACGCAAACCAACAGGAGATTTGCGCCGTGGTTGGACCACAGGCGCCTGCGCCACCGCCGCTGTAAAGGCGGGGTTGATGGCGTTGTGGGGGGACGGTTTTCCGCGTGAAGTGGGGATTACTTTGCCCGGTGGCGAAACGCCTGTGTTTCCGTTGGCGCATCAAGCGTTGACGGATGGGTGGGCTGAGGTTGGAATCACGAAAGATGCCGGGGATGACCCTGATGTTACGCACGGCGCGTTGATTGTGGCGCGTGTTGCGGCCAGCACAGGCGGCCTTGTTTTTAAGGCAGGCGAAGGTGTTGGAATCGTAACCAAGGCGGGGCTACCGATCGGAGTTGGGGAACCTGCGATCAATCCTGTGCCGCGTGAAATGATGCGCGGTGTTGTGACAGAAATGGTTGCTGTTTACGGTGTCTCTGAAGACGTTGAGATTACAGTTTCTGTTCCAGGAGGCGCAGAGATTGCTTTGAAGACTTGGAACCCTCGGCTGGGGATCAAGGGCGGGCTTTCGATTCTTGGAACCACAGGTGTTGTGCGGCCGTTTTCCTGCGCAGCGTGGATTGCGAGCATTCATCGCGGTGTAGATGTGGCACGTGCAGGTGGGCAGAATCATGTCGCTGGCTGTACAGGTGCGACGTCGGAACGTGTCGTTCAGGAAATGTTTGGACTGCCAGAACATGCGATGTTGGATATGGGGGATTTTGCTGGCGGGTTGCTTAAATATTTGCGCAAACACCCTGTGCCACGCATTACAATTGGTGGCGGAATTGGCAAGATTACCAAGCTGGCGTTGGGGGCAATAGATTTGCATTCGTCGCGGAGCCAAGTGGATTTTGAAGCGCTGAATAGCGTGGCACAACGGTTGGGGTTGGTGGATGTTTCTGCGGCGAATACTGCGCTGGAAGCGATCGAAATTGCAGGGGTCGGGTTGGCGCAAGAAATTGCTGTGATGGCGAAGGCTGCGGTTTTGGCGCAGCTGCGTGGAGCAGAGGTTGCAGTGGATATAGTGGTGATTGATCGCGCTGGAAATGTGCTGGGGCAAGCGGCTTGATGCGGGTTTTGGTGCTGGCAGGAACGTCTGAGGCGCGCGCTTTGATTGGTGAAATTTCTGGAAAACACAAGGTCGTGGCGTCACTGGCTGGTGTTACGCGTGATCCGATTGATTTGGGGTGCGAGACGCGGGTTGGCGGGTTCGGTGGTGTTGAAGGATTGGTCAAATTTCTGCGTAACGAGCAGATTGAAGCGGTTGTGGACGGCACGCACCCGTTTGCGGCGCAGATGACTTGGAATGCAGCCGTGGCTTGTCTTAAGACGGATACGCGGCACGTGATTTTGCAGCGACGTGGCTGGAAGCCAAAAAATGGCGATGATTGGCGATTTATAGCTCAATTTGAAGAAGTTGCGGGGATAATCCCACAAGGGGCGACGGTATTTTTGGGGACGGGACGGCAAACGCTTGACCAGTTTTCTGGATTAAAAGGGCGTCGGTTGCTTTGTCGTGTGATTGATCCACCGCAACGACCATTTCCGTTTGAAGGTGGCGAATTCGTAATCGGAAGACCGCCATTTTCAGTTGAAGAAGAAGTGGTATTTTTTAAACGCGAAAACATTGAATGGCTTGTGGTGAAGAATGCAGGGGGCGAACGATCCCGCAGCAAATTGGATGCAGCGCGGATGTTGAGGTTGCCGGTGGTGATGCAAAAACGACCAAAGCGGCCTGAAAGTAAGGTTGTTTGGTCGGTAGAAGATTGTTTAGCGTGGTTGGACGCATGAGGATTATCGAAACAGATGCAGATGTGTCAGAAGGGGCGGCGTGGTTGGCGGCCCTTGATCCACGATTTGCGAAGGCCTTGAAAGAAACTGGGCCGTTACCTCTGCGCAGGCGCGGCGACGGGTTTGAGGCGTTGTTGAGTGCGGTTGTTGGTCAGCAAGTTTCGATTGCCTCTGCAAGCGCCATTTGGGCGCGGGTAGAGGCGGCTGGATTTCATATTCAGAGCAATGTGGCGATGGCATCTGAGGCGGATTTGCAAGGCGTTGGATTGTCGCGACCCAAGGTACGGTATGCGAAGGCATTGGCCGAGAACGATTTAGACTACAGCAGCTTACGTATGATGCCTGATGATTTGGTGATTGCAGAATTATGCAAGATTTTGGGAATCGGGACGTGGACAGCCGAGGTTTATGCGCTGTCCTCGCTCGGGCGGGCAGATGTATTTCCGAACGGGGATTTGGCATTGCAGGAGGCCGCCAAAGTTTTGTTTGAATTGGACACGCGCCCCAACGAAAAGCAGATGAAAGCTATTGCAGCTGATTGGGTCCCTTGGCGGGCGGTTGCGGCGCGGCTTTTATGGGCGTACTACCGCGTCATTAAAAATAGAGAAGGAATACGTTGATGGCGCTTTTGGAAAGTGGTCGTAAGGCTCCGAAATCGGGCGTGGTGAAATCGCTCGTGATTTTCGTGCACGGCTACGGTGCGGATGGAAATGATCTTTTGTCGCTCGGCGATCCATTGGCGGAACACATGCCTGATACCGCGTTCTATGCGCCGAATGCGCCAAATAGATGCCAAATGAATCCTTCGGGTTTTGAATGGTTTCCAATCCCGCGCATGGATGGATCAAGCGAAGAGGCCGCAACGGCTGGCATGGATGAAGCCAGTATTTTGTTGGCTGATTGGTTGACCGAGACGATGAAAGCCGAAGGTGTGACTGGCGCACAAACGATGTTGGTTGGGTTTTCACAAGGAACGATGATCAGTTTACATGTTGGTCCGCGCCGTAGTGAGCAGTTAGCAGGTATCGTCGGGTTTTCGGGTCGTTTGTTGCAACCCGAAGCCTTAGGGGATGTGCAATCAAAACCACCAATTTTGCTGATCCACGGCGATGTCGATGATGTGGTTCCGCCAGTTTCAATGCCCGAGGCAGCCGAGGCGCTGACTGGCGTTGGATTTGAAGTGTTTACACATGTTTCCAAGGGCACTGGGCATGGTATTGCACCAGATGGTCTGGGTTTGGCGCTGCAATTTATGATCGAGAAATTCGGTAAAGCTGCTGCTTAAGTACGCAAGAATTTTAAGAAAAAATGAAGCAAAGGCATCGCATTTTTAGAGCGCGGTGTAATCTTTGTGGCGGTCTGCAAGGAATGTGTAATTTTTGCGCGTTTCGGCGATAATTTGGCGATCTATTTTTAGGCGTTTGAGCATTTCTGCATGTTCTGGAAACTGTGTGGGAGGCGTCAGGTCGTCCATCCACGGGGGGCAGAACAGGGAATTACCATAGTTCTCGCCAGCGCGGTTTAAGCTGAGTAGGTAGATTTGATTTTCCATCGCGCGGGTTTGGGCAAAGGCGTGCCATGTCGCAAAACTCTCATCGCGGAAATACGCGCCGCAATGTAAAATCACGTCGACGTTATGGGTGAGCGTTAGAGTACGGCAAAGTTCTGGGATGCGGATGTCATAACAAATGATTGGCGCGAGCTTGATGCCATTTACGGTGAAGGTGAAGATGTGATCGCCTGCGGTGAAATAGTCTTTTTCCATGCCTGCGCCGTAATGGCAAAGGTGCAGTTTGTCGTAGTGGCCGATCAATTTTCCATCCGGCGAAACGGCGGCAGTTGAGATGAAATCGCGCCCGGAATCGTGGCGGGCTAACCCATATACGACGTGGCAATTGTGTTTTTGGGCTAGGCCAGACCATTTTTGAAATGATGACCCGTCAAGCGGTTCGGCGAGGGTATCGAGTTCTTCGAAAGTTGCGCGTGCGTAATCGAGGGTTGTCAGTTCGGGCAGGACGACAACATCTGTTGGGGCATTTTCAAGTTCTGCGTCAACCTTTTCGACCAAAGTATCTAGGTGGGCATCCCGCTCGTGCACCGTCGTCATTGTGGGGACGTTGATTTGGCAGGCAAGCAGGCGCAGGGACGTCATTTGGTTTTGAACAGATTAGATTGCGCGGCTTTGCTACGATTGTCAGACCGCAATTCTGCGTGCAGGGCACGGCCACGCTGAACGGCGGGGCGTGCGGCGACACGATCTAACCAAACTGCAAGGTTTGGCTTATCGTCGAGCGTTTGCTCTTGTCCTTCCCAGAGGCTTGCCCATGGCCAGATGGCCAAATCTGCGATGGAGTAGTCGCCGCAAATGTAATCCTTACCCCCCAGTTGGCGATCCAGCACCCCATAAAGTCGAGCCGTTTCAGCGCGGTAGCGATCTTGGGCGTATGGGATATCTTGGGGTGGATCCATGTGAGGGGCATATTTGATAAAGTGGTGGCACTGCCCAGCCATCGGACCAACGCCGCCCATTTGCCACATAAGCCATTGATCTACGGCAATACGGTTGCGCTCCGACGAGCCGCCGAATTTTCCAGTTTTGCGGGCTAGGTATTGCAGGATCGCGCCAGATTCGAAGATAGAAATAGGATCATCATCTGGCCCGTCGGGATCTGTTATGGCAGGCATTCGATTGTTTGGCGCGATCTTTAGGAATTCAGGGGCGAATTGATCGCCTTTGCCGATATTGACGAGATGGGTTTTGTACTGCAGGTCGAATTCTTCTAGCGCGATGGATATTTTCCAACCGTTTGGGGTTGGCCAATAATAAAGATCGATGGCGTCTTGCATTGCATTCTCCTGTGTTGGCGCCAAGGTGGCGGCGGCGAGTGTGAACCGCAAGAGAGAAGTTGGTTTGTGGTTTGGGTTGCGTACGTTCTATTGGCGTGGTGGTGTGAAGTGATGCAGGAGACGAGGAATGTATGATGTGATTGTGATCGGTGCCGGCATGATGGGGAGTGCGGCGGCGCGGCATTTGGCCGGCATGGGTGTGAATACATTGCTGGTTGGACCAAATGAGCCCGAAACCAAGGAGACCCATACTGGCGTGTTTGCGAGCCATTATGATCAAGCGCGAATAACCCGCCGATTGGACAGTAAACCAGATTGGGCGCGGTTTTCTGCCCGCTCCATCGCGCGATATAATGAGTTAGAACAGGGCGGTGGGCAGAAGTTTTTTCACCCCGTCGGGGCAATGATTGTTGGGCCTGAAACAGGTGACGGTGGTTGGTTGGTCAAGGGTACGCGCAAGGTGGCAGCGGATCAGGACATTCCGTTTGAAAATTTGAATGAAATGGCATTGCAGGATCGGTTTCCTTTCTTTGATTTCCCGCAAGATGTTGTTGGATTGTATGAGACGGGAACGGGTGGCTGGATCAATCCGCGAAACCATGCAGTGGCGCAAATATCGGCCGCAAGAACATGTGGCGCGGACGTGTATCGTGACGAGGTTGTAGATGTGGACTATGGTGCGGCCAGTGTAAGTGTGACCTGTTTAGACGGATCGCGTTTTACAGGGTTGAGGGTTGTGGTGGCTTGTGGGCCGTTCACAAAGGCAGAAGGTTTGTTGATCGAGCCAATTCCTATGAAGGTTTACGCACGAACCATTGCGTTTTTGGAAATTGGTGACAAGGAGGCAGCGCGACTGAAGACGATGCCATCGTTGATTTATATGCCACCTGATTTGTCTTATGAGCCGTATGTTCTGCCACCTGTGCGGTACCCAGATGGGAAAATATATCTGAAAATTGGTGGTGATCCTGTTGATATTCAATTGGAAACTGTGCTCGAAATGAAGGACTGGTTTCGCGGCCCAGGAAACAGCGATGTCGCGTCGTTTTTGGCGGATAAACTGATGGGGTTAATGCCTGGGTTGGAATGTCGTTCAGTGACCTATGCCAGTTGTGCGACGTCTTTCACGCCGTCCGGTGGGCCGCTGATTCATGCGCAGTCAGATCAATGTGTGGTTTTGACCGCTGGCAATGGCGCGGGGGCAAAATGCGCGGATGAGTTGGGGCGTTTGGGTGCGTTAGTCGCCACGGAGCAAGACCTTTCGGGCGAGGGATACGAATGTGATTTCAAAACTTAATACAAATTTTGGAGGATTGACGGCTATCATTGGCTGTCGTATTAAAAACTCAGTGGCGATTTGTAACCGGATTGTGGGCCACTTTAATCAAACCTTTCAGCGTGTGTTGAAAGGTTTTTCCACTAAAAGGTCGAGGGCAGAAGCATTCGCACCCCGATCGTCGTTACGGTTGGGGTTTTTTGTTGGGCTGCCCCTTTTCGGCCCCGTATTAAAGGATGTGGGCGATGGAAAATTGGTCAGCAAAAACGAAATTGGTGCATGCGGGCGCGAAGCGGTCGCAATATGGGGAATTGTCCGAGGCGCTCTATCTGACGCAAGGGTTTTTGTATGAAAGTGCGGAGCAAGCCGAAGCGCGGTTCATCGAAAGCGGCGAGGATGAGTTCATTTATGCCCGTTATGGTAACCCGACTGTGCGGATGTTCGAGGAACGGATTTCGGTGCTGGAAGGGGCTGAGGATGCCTTTGCAACTGCATCGGGTATGGCGGCTGTCAACGGGGCGCTGATGGCGTTGTTGGGTGCCGGAGATCATATGGTCGCCGCGCGGGCATTGTTTGGATCATGCCTGTTTATTGTGGAGGATATCCTGCCGCGATTTGGGGTCGAAGTGACGCTTGTTGATGGTACTGATTTGGATGCTTGGCGCGCGGCTGTGCGGCCTGACACCAAGGTTGTTTTTCTAGAGAGCATTTCGAATCCGACATTAGAAGTTATTGATATCAAAAACGTTTCTAAAATTGCTCACGACGTTGGCGCGGTGGTTGTGGTGGACAATGTGTTTGCGACACCTGTGTTTCAGCAATCTTTCGATTTGGGTGCGGATGTGGTGATTTATTCGGCGACAAAACACATCGACGGGCAGGGGCGTTGTTTGGGCGGTGTTGTTTTGGGTAGCCGTGAATTTATCAAAGGCCCGTTGCAAACGTATCTAAAACACACGGGCGCGGCGATGAGCCCGTTTAATGCCTGGGTCATGGTTAAGGGGCTGGAAACGATTGTGTTGCGGTGTGAAGCACAAGCAACCACATCTGAGTTTTTGGTAACTGAACTGGAAGGGCATGCTCGTTTGAACCGTGTGGCCTATCCGTTTGCAAATAGCCACCCGCAACAAGCCTTAGCGAAGGCACAGATGACGCGGGGCGGGACCGTGATTTCGCTTGATATCAAAGGGGGCAAAGACGCGGCATTTAAGTTTTTGAATGCGCTGCAGATTGTGCGAATTTCTAACAATTTAGGTGATGCCAAGAGCCTTGTGACGCATCCCGCCACAACGACTCATCAGCGATTGAGCGATAATCAGCGAGGCTCTTTGGGTATTTCGGACGGTTTGGTGCGTATTTCTGTCGGTTTGGAAGACCAACATGATCTTTTGGCTGATATCAGAGGGGCGTTGTCTGCCTGACCTTATGAAAATCGCGAAATGGGTGGTAATTTACCCTCGTGACGCCATATAAAGGGCATCCACGGTTAAACCAAAGGGGTAATTCATGAACATTCATGACCCGGAAATAGAGACCGAAATTCATTCTGAGGGCAATCCTGCTCCGACAGAACAAGAAGCAAGAGATGCGCTGGCTGTTTTGCGGCGTTGGGCGTCCGAAACTGATGCGACTGCTTTTGCGAATTTGGCACCGATTGATGCAGCGGGTGCTTTGGCGCGCGGCTTAGGTGTTGATTATCCAGCGTTTTCAAATGTGTACGCAGATGATTTGACGGTTGATAAAGCCTATATCGCGGGCCTACCTGATTTGCAGAATGGACCTGCCAGCCTGATCCGTGGGGCAAAAACGGCGATCCAGCATGTGGGGATCTCCAATTTTCGACTGCCTTTGCGGTATTTGACCCGCGACAAGGGTGAAATGCAGTTGGAAACCTCGGTCACAGGATCCGTTTCGTTGGAAGAAAATAAGAAGGGCATCAATATGAGCCGCATTATGCGGTCTTTTTATGCCCATGCGGAAAGCGTGTTTAGCTTTGACGTGATGGATGCCGCACTTGGTGATTATGTCACGGATTTGGACAGTCTGGATGCGCGTATCCAGATGCGCCTGTCATTTCCGATGAAAAAACAATCCCTTCGATCAGGTCTTGCAGGGTATCAGTATTACGATATCGCGTTGGAAAGCACGTATCGCAACGGCGTAAAGACGCGGATTTTGCATTTGGATTATGTGTATTCCAGCACCTGTCCGTGTTCACTGGAATTGTCGGAGCATGCGCGGCGCACCCGCGGCCAGTTAGCTACACCTCATTCACAGCGGTCCGTAGCGCGTGTGTCTGTTGAGGTATTAGCTGGCGAAGTCCTTTGGTTTGAGGATCTTGTTGCCCTTTGCAATGAAGCCGTACCGACCGAAACACAGGTCATGGTAAAGCGAGAAGATGAGCAAGCGTTTGCGGAGTTGAATGCAGCCAATCCGATCTTTGTCGAAGATGCTGTTCGGCTGTTTTACCAATCGTTGGCGACAGATCCGCGTGTTGGTGATTTCCGTGTCGTTGCGAGCCACCAAGAAAGCCTGCACAGCCATGATGCGATTTCTGTTCTGTGTCGGGGTGAAATGTTCGAGCAATCGAGTTTTGATCCCAAGATGTTCGAAACGCTGATCCATCGAGGTTAACCGCTAACTCTGCTTGACAGTTTGCATGGGGAGCGCCAAGCCTTGCCTCATGTTTGATTTACGTCCTGCAATCTATGTGATTGCCCTGTTGGTTGTGGCGCTTGGCGGGACGATGGTTCTGCCAATGGCGATAGACATTTATGACGGCAATGGCGAATGGTGGGTCTTTGGTCTTTCTGGATTGCTTACTGTCATTTCTGGCGGAACTATTGCGCTGGCATGTTCCAACAGCAACACGGGTGGCTTGACCATTCAACAGACGTTCATTTTGACAACAGGTGTTTGGGTGGTTTTGCCTGTCTTTGGCGCGCTTCCGTTTTGGATAGGTGCGACCGACGCGCGTCTAGTTGATGGGTTCTTTGAGGCGATGTCTGCATTGACCACCACCGGTTCAACGGTGTTCTCTGGGCTGTCGGATTTACCACGGGGAATATTGTTGTGGCGTGGCTTGATGCAATGGTTTGGTGGCATCGGTATTATTGTTGTTGCGATGGTGTTTTTGCCAGTTTTGCGTGTTGGTGGGATGCATTTGTTCCGCACCGAAGGTTTCGATACGATGGGGAAAATTCTACCCCAAGCCGCCCAGATAGCGCGGTCGATTTGGTCAATTTACTTAGGGCTGACGATTGCGTGCATGATTGCCTATTCCGTGGCTGGGTTAGGGTTGTTTGATGCGCTGGTGCATTCGATGACAACCATCGCCACGGGCGGATTTGCAAATTACGACACCAGTTTTGCCCAGCTTGGTGCCGGGGTTGAATATGTAGGTGTTGTTTTTATGCTGGCAGCGGCTTTACCGTTTGTTCGATATGTCCAACTTTTGAATGGATCTATGGCACCTTTGTTTTCTGATAGTCAGGTACGTGTATTTCTTATGTGCGTTCTTGTGGTGATATTTATTCTTTTTTTGTGGAATTGGGCGTTTGTGTCATCCGATCTAGAACGATCATTTCGCAAGTCTTTGTTCAACGGGGTGTCGATCATAACGGGCACTGGATATGCTTCTGATAACTATAGTCGATGGGGTGATTTCCCGGTCACGCTGTTTTTTATGATTGGGTTGATTGGCGGGTGTGCGGGATCAACAACCTGTTCGATCAAGGTATTCCGGTTTCAATTGTTGTTTGCGTCGATTTCCGCGCAAATCCGACGATTGCACAGCCCGAACGGCGTGTTTTCCCCCAAATACAATAAACGATCTGTGCCTGACGATGTTATGTCGTCGGTGATGGCATTTTTCATGTTCTTTTTGCTGTCGCTTGCGGTGCTGTCCGTTGCGTTGGGAATGACTGGACTGGATACGATTACCGCCATTTCAGGCGCGGCGACTGCCTTGGCAAATGTTGGCCCTGGACTGGGGCCAGACATTGGGCCTGCGGGGAACTTTGGTGGATTGAACGACGCGGCAAAATGGTTGCTGGCGACTGGGATGTTGATTGGGCGGTTGGAGTTGATGGCCGTTTTTGTACTATTTACGGCGAATTTCTGGAGAAATTAAATGAAGAGACCTTTGGGTGCGCAAATCTCGCATATGTTGAAAGATCGTGGTGTAGATACGATTTTTGGCATCCCAGGTGTACATAACGTTGAGATGTATCGTGGGATCGAAGAGGCGGGTATCACCCATGTTTTGGCGCGCCACGAACAGGGTGCCGGGTTCATGGCTGATGGATACGCGCGTGCGACGGGGAAACCTGGCGTGGCGTATGTAATTACGGGGCCGGGCCTGTGCAATATCATGACGCCGATGGGGCAGGCGTACAGCGATAGTGTGCCGATGCTGGTGATTTCATCGTGTTTGGATGAGGTAGCCGCAAAACGGGGTCAGTTGCACCAGATGAAGGATCAGCGTGCAGCGGCTGAAGCTGTTTGTGATTGGTCTGAGGAAGCAAAGACGGCGGATGCAGCGTATCAGTTGATTGATCGGGCGCTGGTGGAGTTTGAAACCCAAAGACCCCGTTCAAAACATATTCAGGTGCCGATTGCCGTGTTGAAATCACAGGCGGACCCCGCGTGTTCGATTGATGTTTGGGAGCGGCATCCCGCGATTGACAGGCGCGATGATTCTTATGCAGTGACTGTTACTGCCCAAGCATTGATACAGGCAAAACGCCCGATTATTGTTTATGGGGGTGGAGCCAAAGGCATGGGGCCAAAGCTGCCAACGAAATTGGCGAGGCTTGCTGGCGCAGTTACTTTCACAAGTTATGCAGGGCGTGGATTGGTTGAAGCAGATTATCCGTTGTCATGCGGCGCGGCATTGTCGCGTGCCGATAGCGTAGCGGTATTTGAGCAAGCGGATTTGGTTGTAATCGCGGGCAGTGATTTGGCCGAAGTGGATGTGTGGCGTGATGAATTGGGGCATAACTGCCGAACCATTCGATTGAATATAGATCCAGAGAACCTGTCGGCTTTGCATAAGACCGAGCTGAGTGCATTTTGCTGTGACGCACATTCAACGCTTGAAGGTGTTTCCGAGGCATTGGAGGGGCATGTTGCACAGTCGGAATGGGTTGCCGATGAAATTAAGGCTTTGCGGCAACGGTGGAGAAACGAGGTCGATAGTGACCGTCAGGGGATTGTTCCTATTGCAGATGCCTTGCGGGCGGCGTTGCCTGAAGACACCACAATATATTCGGACATGACGCAGTTCGCGTATGTGGCCAAAGATATTTGGGATATGGATAAACCCGATATGTGGCATCACCCTTACGGCTTCGGCACGCTTGGCTATGCGTTGCCAGCTGCGATTGGAGGCAAAATCGGGGTCGGGGATGCGCCTGTGATCGCTATCGCGGGGGATTATGGGTTTCAGTATACGGTGCAGGAATTGGGCGTTGCAGTGGAGTTGGGGTTAAGCCTGCCGATTATCCTTTGGGACAATGGCAAGCTGAAAGAGATCGAAGATTGCATGGTGAATTCGCAAATTGCACCTAATGCGGTACAGGCGTTGAACCCGAATTTCTGTAAGTTAGCAGAGGCTTGGGGGGCGAATTCTGCGCATCCAAAAACACTTGTTGAGATGCAAGATGCAGTGAAATTGGCTTTTAAGGCAGGTGGCCCAACGCTGATTTACGTAACGCCTGAGATACTCTGACGTTCGTTTTTTCTGAAGGTATGTTTTGATTTCGGGCGGGTTTGAACGAATTTCATTGTTTGCCTTCGGGTTTTTCGAACATAAGGGCGCAGAGAAACCCCTTAAGAAAGTCTGACAATGGACGTGAACGACAAGATTGTTGCCGATCTGGTGAAGAATAAGGTCGAGTTTATCACCACTGTGCCGTGCAAACAGCTGGCTGGTGTGATTGACGCGGTTGAAGCCAGCCCTGATATTTTCCACATCCCTTCCAATAAGGAAGATGAGGGTATGGGCCTGTGTGCGGGTGCATTTATGGGCGGAAAACGCCCTGCGATCATCATGCAGAACACGGCGATTGGGGTCACGATCAACACGCTTGCGACCCTGACCCAATACTACCGTATGCCACTGCCGATGCTGATTTCATATCGTGGTGAATTGCGTGAACCAGTGGCGTGCCAGGTTGAAATGGCGGTTCACACGAAAGCGTTGCTGAACCAGTTGAATATCCCGACTTATCATTTCCACAAGGAATCTGATGTCGAAGAATTCGATGCGATCCTGCAATACACTTTCATGTGCAATAAACCTGTGGCGATCCTGACGGATGCGTCTTTCTGGGGAGGCTATGGCGACCAATGATACGTTCTGAAATCCTGCGCGAAATCGCGCCAATCCTTCGTGACCAATTGGTTGTTTGTAACATCGGGCTTCCATCCCAAGAGCTGCATTTGATCGACGATCAACCGACCAACTTTTATATGTTGGGGACTATGGGTCTATCTTCTTCAATTGGTCTTGGACTTGCGTTGTCACAGCCCAAAACGGTTATTTCCATTGATGGGGATGGGTCTGTACTAACAAACATGGGCACATTGCCGACTATCGCGAACAACGTTGCCGACAACTATATCCTGATGATCATCGACAACGGGTCGTATGGCTCTACAGGCGATCAACCGACATACGCGGGCAAGAAAACCAAGCTGGAAAAAGTAGCCGAAGCCTGTGGTTGTGAAAATGTTGTTGTGTGTCAGGACGTTGACACCGGCAAAACGCTGCAAGCCGCGATTGATAGCAAGCAGATGACAATCATCGTGGTGAAATGTGATAGTGGCAACATTAAGCTGCCTGTGATCACAATGGACCCAGTTGTGATCCGAGATCGGTTTATGAAATCTGTTTCTGCTTAAAGTTAGTGCCGCCCAAGCTGTTGTTTGGGCGGCTATTTTTTACAGGATGTCGATTGAATCCACGAAGGCGAGTTCGCCTGCTGCGGTGGAGATATTGACACCATCCAAGCTGATGACACCACCGTCGTGCGTAACAAGTACTTGGTTCCCAACCGTAGTCACTGTGATACCATTTGTGCCGAGAATACGCAGGGTGTCTTGGGATACGTTGTAATCTTTGATGAGGTCAGCGCCTGAGGATGTGTCGAAGATAAAGACGTCTGCGCCACCGCCACCTTTGAGCGTGTCGCTGCCTTCACCGCCGTACAAGCTGTCTGACCCGCTGCCACCTTTTAAGTAGTCATCGCCAGCGTCGCCGTACATTTTGTCGTTTTTGTTACCGCCGTAGAGGAAGTCGTCCCCCTCACCGCCATACATAAGATCATGCCCTTGTTGCCCTTTGAGGATATCATCCCCTTCGCCGCCATAAAGGCTATCGCCCCCAGAGCCGCCCTTTAGCAGATCATCGCCGTCGCCGCCGTATAGCTTGTCGCGGTGCGCGCCACCGAAAACGCGATCATTTCCTGTTCCGCCAAAGAGCTGGTCCCTTCCGTCGCCGCCATACAGCGTGTCATTGCCCGCGCCGAGATCAAATATATCGTCACCACCCAAGAGATAGGCGATGTCGTCGCCGGAAGGGGGAATTGCATAACCTTCGGCTGAGGTTTGGTCTGCGGTTAAGACCTGCGCACCGTCGGTGCCTTGGAACACCCAATCCGTTTGTAGGAACAGCGTTTCCAATGCGAATGGATTGCTACCATTCAATTCGGCCAGAAAAGCGTTGGTCAGATCGAGGTTGTCGATAGAGAGATTGCTGATGGTACCGGCGATTGAACCAGCTTCCAAGATTGTCAGCGTTGTGAGTGTGCCGCCCGTTAAAAGGGACTGTCCGTTCATGACCGTGTATTCGAATGCCGTGCCTTCAAAGACGTAGGATCGCCCAGCACGGTCCACTTGATACGTGGTGGCGTCCTGTTGGGTGATTGATCCGCCATAAGCGGCCGTTGCAAAGAGGTTGAGAAAATCTGAAAACCCTAAAGAAGAAGTTGCATTGTATGAAAATGTATAAGCCATTGGTCCACCGAAATTATTTGCGTCGAACCTGCCAGCTACATCACTCAAATTCTACCACTTAATTTGCCATTCTTGGAAACAACCGGTTTTTAGGTTGCGACCATGGTGTGCAATTGTGCAGTTGGAATTGACCCCGTTGCGTGCATTCCATATGGAGGGCGCAGTAAAAACAAGCCCTTCAAGGATGCTGTGATGTCTGTGGTGGAAAAATCCAAACCAAAGTCGTTTCAAGAGATTATTTTGCGTTTGCAGGCCTATTGGGCCGCAAAAGGGTGCGCTGTGATGCAACCCTACGACATGGAAGTCGGGGCGGGAACATTCCACCCCGCGACTACTTTGCGTTCACTTGGACCCAAAAGTTGGGCCGCTGCCTATGTTCAGCCGTCACGCCGCCCAACGGACGGGCGTTACGGGGAGAACCCGAACCGGTTGCAGCATTACTATCAATATCAGGTATTGATCAAACCAAGCCCGCCAGACTTGCAGGCACTTTACCTTGGGTCGCTTGAGGCCATTGGAATCGATATGGATTTGCACGATATCCGATTCGTTGAAGACGATTGGGAATCACCGACACTTGGCGCTTGGGGCTTAGGTTGGGAGGTTTGGTGCGATGGGATGGAAGTGTCGCAGTTTACGTATTTCCAACAAGTTGGTGGCCAAGATTGCAAACCCGTTTCGGGCGAGTTGACGTACGGTTTGGAGCGGTTGGCGATTTACATCTTGGGTGTGGATCATGTGATGGACATGCCGTTCAACGATCCAGACGCGCCAATCCCGTTAAGTTACGGGGATGTGTTCAAGCAGACAGAACAAGAATACAGCCGTTGGAATTTCGACATTGCTGACACGGAAACGCTGTTGAAGCATTTCGAAGATGCGGAAGCGGAATGTCAGCGGATTCTTGATGCGCCGTATGATGATCCAAAAACCGGCAAACGTATTGTGATGGCGCATCCAGCGTATGATCAATGCATCAAGGCCAGCCATGTATTCAACTTGTTGGATGCGCGGGGCGTAATTTCCGTGACAGAGCGCCAAGCCTATATCGGGCGCGTGCGGACCCTTTCGAAGAAGTGTGCAGATGCGTTTGTACAGACCGAAGCGGGCGGTTATGTGCCCAAGGCGGCAGCGGGATGAATGGTAAGTTGATGGTCGGTGGCATTGTAGCGGTCGCTTTGGCGGCAGGGGCGGGGCTGTGGTATTCGCAGACCTACGCCTATTACGAACAGCAAGACGGGTTAGAAGAAGTTCTGGCGTTTGGTGATGCGTTTCCTGTCTCGAATTATCGTGGGATAGATGCAGATACATCGCCGTTGAAGTTGCGGGCGTGTTTCACTGTTGATTGGGATTATGCGCCGTCTGAAACATACAAGACCGAGGCAGAGCCGTTGACAGCGCCGTCGTGGTTCGATTGTTTTGATGCTGAAGCGATTTCCAAGGATATCGCTGCGGATAATGCTATCGCGATTTTGGTTGAAAAGAACCAGCCCTTTGGATTTTCGCGCTACATTGCGCAATATCCCGATGGGAACGCTTTTATGTGGCGCCAGATCAACGAATGCGGCCGTGCGCAATTTGACGGCGATGATTTGCCTGACGGATGCGAGGAGGTTGCTATGGCTATTCCAAAACCTGGGGTGAAAACACCCGGTGTCGTTTCTGGGGGCATTGGCCCAATGGATGTGAAGATTGCGTTGACCCCAGTGCATGGTGGTGTGCCAGAGGAAATATTGCTGGATGGGTTATCCGCGACAAGCGACAATGCGATCCCCGAGAGCCTATGGGCGTGTTTCGAAACTCCGCTTTCTATGGGTTTGTTAACGGAAAGCTATGAAGTGACCGAAGACGTGGCACCGACCAATCCTGTGTCGAACTTGCCATGTTTTGATGCAGAAAATGTTGTTGCGGCAATTGCTGGCGGCGAGGCTGTGGCCTTTGTCGGGGAACGTGATGTTTGGCCAGGCGTAGATCGCGTCGTGGCTGTTTATCAAGACGGACGCGCGGTGGCGTGGAACCAAAGACGGGCGAATTAAAATGGCTGATCTGCTGTTAGAACTGTTTTCCGAAGAGATCCCTGCGCAGATGCAAAAACGTGCGTCACAGGATTTGAAAAAGCTGGTGACGGACGGCCTCGTTGAGGCTGGTTTGATCTACGAGTCAGCGGGCGCGTTTGTGACGCCGCGCCGTTTGTGCCTGAGCATTACTGGGCTGACGGATCGGTCGCCTGATCTGAAAGAAGAACGCAAAGGCCCGCGCGTTGATGCGCCTGAGAAGGCGATTGAGGGGTTCTTGCGTGGGGCTGGTGTTAGCAAAGATCAGCTGGAAATTCGCGATGAGAAGAAGGGGCAAGTTTATTTTTCCTTGATCGAAAAGCCGGGTCGGAATGCAAGCGTGATTATCGCGGATGTTGTGCCAAATGTGGTGCGAAATTTCCCGTGGCCGAAATCCATGCGCTGGGGTACGGGGACGCTGAAATGGGTGCGGCCCTTACATTCTATCCTGTGTATTTTGCACGACGGCGAGGGCGCAGAAGTTGTGCCGTTTGATGTGGATGGAATTGTGTCGGGCGATACCACGCAAGGGCATCGTTTCCACGCGCCAGACACGTTTAAAGTAACTTCTTTTGATCAATATGCGGGCGCGCTGGCCGATGCGCATGTTGTGCTCGATTCCGAAGAACGGGCAGCGGCGATCTGGAATGATGCGGCGAACGGCGCGTTTGCGCTGGGGCTTGAGGTGGTTGACGACAAAGGGCTATTGTCCGAGGTCGCTGGGCTGGTGGAATGGCCTGTTGTGCTGATGGGGGACATTGCCGAGGATTTCCTTGGGCTGCCGCCAGAAGTGTTGCAGACGTCGATGAAAGAGCATCAGAAGTTTTTCAGCGTGCGGAACCCGAAAACGGAGCGGATTGAGAAGTTCGTGACCGTGGCGAACCGCGAGACCATTGATAACGGCGCGACGATTTTGGCCGGTAATCAGAAGGTTCTGTTTGCGCGGTTATCGGATGCGAAGTTCTTTTGGGAAAACGATCTACGGGTTGCGGCCACGGGTGGCGAGGCGTGGGTTAAGAAGTTGAAAAATGTGACGTTCCACAACAAGTTGGGATCACAGGCGGATCGGATCGATCGGATTGCGGCACTGGCGCGGGAAATCGCACCTGTTGTGGGCGCGGATGCGGATGTGGCCAAGGCGGCTGCGCGGTTTGCCAAGGCGGATTTGTCGTCTGAGATGGTGTATGAGTTTCCAGAGCTGCAGGGGCTGATGGGGCGGTATTATGCGGCGGAGGCTGGGAAATCTGTGGAAGTAGCTGCGGCGGCGCAAGAGCATTATTCGCCGCTAGGGCCATCAGATGATGTGCCGAGCGCGCCAGTGTCTGTGGCTGTGGCGCTGGCGGATAAGATAGATACGCTGACAGGGTTCTGGGCGATTGATGAGAAACCGACGGGGAGTAAAGACCCGTTTGCGCTGCGAAGAGCTGCGCTGGGGGTTATTCGGTTGGTTTTGGAGAATGGGGTTCGGGTTGGGTTCAAATCGCGATTGAATGAGCAACTTTTAGAAGTTTCAGCTGCAGTTGGATACGAGTCACCAGACAACGGAATACGTTACAGAAAACGTATTCTTGAAGAAGGTTTACCGATCACCGGGGATGCAAAAAAAGAATGGTTGGAAACGTCTGATGAAAAATCCAAAGATCTCCTCTCGTTCTTCCACGATCGTCTCAAAGTCTATCTTCGGGACAAGGGCATTTCGCACGACGTGATCGACGCTTGTCTCGCGATGCCGAACAATGATGATTTCACTTTGTTGGTGAAGCGGGCGGAGGCTTTGCAGGGGTTTGTGGGCTCGGATGACGGGACCAACCTGCTGCAAGGGTTCAAGCGCGCGAATAATATTTTGTCGCAGGCGGAGGCCAAAGACGGCGTTGAGTATTCCTATGGTGCAGACATTAAGTTTGCCGAAACCGACGCCGAGCGCGAATTGTTTGGCGCACTTGATACGGCAGAAGCTGCGATTTCGCCCTCTATGGAAGCCGAAGACTTTGGCGCAGCGATGACAGCTATGGCTGGGCTGCGTGGCCCGATTGATGCGTTCTTTGAAGCGGTTCAGGTGAACGCCGACAGTGAAACTGTGCGGCGCAATCGTTTGAATTTGCTGAGCCGTATTCGCACCGTCATGAGGCAGGTGGCCGACTTTACCAAGGTTGAAGGCTAAGCTGGCTGGGTAACGACCGCCGATAAAATCGGCAGCGTTTGTTCCCATCTGTTGATTTTGCTGCATTGCAGAAACGAATATGTTGCACTTGCAGCATTTGCCCCCTAGTCTTTCGCAAAACAAAGATGGGATAGGGATCGCATGACCGATTTCGCGGATATCGCTGAAATCACAGCGACGGCTGAATTGCCTGCGTCCGAATATGGCGTGCGGGCCGAGGCGCTAAACAAATTGTTGAAGGTTGGCATGCCGATCCCACGTGGATTTGCAATTTCCAAGGCCGCAGTGCAGCGTTTGGCTGTGGGTGATGGGCCTGATTTGAGCGTGTTTGAGGACGTTTTAAAACCGGGTGTTTTGTATTCGGTACGCCGTTCTCCTGAGCAGCGCAATTGGGGTGGTCCACGTGCCATTCTAAACATCGGAATGAACGATCAGACGCGCGATGTTTTGGCGCGTGACATGGGGTTGGATCGCGCCAACGATATTTATTGCCGGTTCATTCGATCCTACGCGCTTAAGGTGGCGCGGTTGGATGAGGATGATCTGGAGGAACTGGTAGAAGAAGAATTCACCAATCGCGGACGTGATTTTGGCCGTTTGGCCACCGCATTGTTAGCGTTTTACGAAGACGAGCTGGATGAGTCGTTTCCACAAGATCCGAATGTGCAGATGCAGCAAGTTTTGCGGGCTGTCGCGCGGATGTGGGAAGGGACCACTGCACGGATTTTGCGCCAAGCACGGGGCGCGCCGATGGACGCAGGCCTTGGCCTGATTGTGCAGGATATGGCGTGGGCTGCCGGCGAAGGCGAATGTGGCGCTGGGTCTGCGCAATTTACATCGTTGGCAACTGGAGAAGCGGGCACGCACGGACGTTATATCAGCGAAACGCATGGCCATGACGCCGTGACGGGGCGCGGAGGTGAGTTGTATTTGGGCCGGGATGATCGTGGGCTTTCATTGGAAGACGCGGCACCTGATGTGTTCGCGCAATTACGCGCCTTGTCGGCTAAGGCACGGGCTGTGTTAAAAGACGAGCCATTGTTGCAGTTCGCAGTTCAAGATGGTGCCGTCTGGGTTTTAGATATGCGCCCAGCGGATCGGTCGGGCCGTGCAGAGGTGGAAATTGCTGTTAATTTGGTGAAAGATGGATTGCTTACGAAGGCAGAGGCGGTACTGGCTGTGACGCCTGGATCATTGACCGAAATGTTGCATCGACAGATTGACCCAAAGGCCGAATATTCGGTCCTGTCACATGGGATTGCAGCCAGCCCAGGGGCGAACTCTGGTAAGATTGTGTTCACCGCAGAAGCGGCCCAAGCTAGCGCGTCGCAGGGTGAAAATTGTATTTTGGTTCGGACCGAAACATCGCCCGAAGACATTCGTGGGATGCATTCTGCGCAGGGTATTTTGACGTCACGGGGCGGGATTACCAGCCACGCGGCAGTTATTGCACGCGGACTAGGCCTGCCGTGCATTGTGGGTGCTTCGGATGTGGATATTGATCTTCGTCGTAAACGGTTTGAGCTGCCTGATGGGCGAAAATTTGGTGAAGGTGACGTGATAACGCTGGATGGTGCGACGGGGGAAGTAATTGAAGGCGCAACCGATTTGGTGGAGCCAGATTTGAGCGGTGCGTTTAATACGCTGTTGGATTGGACTGACGAGTACCGCAAGCTGGGTGTGCGTGCGAATGCAGACACCCCAAATGATGCGCGCCTTGCGCAGACGTTTCGGGTTGATGGCATAGGGTTGTGTCGCACAGAGCATATGTTTTTTGAGCCAGGTCGTTTGACCGCGATGCGTGAAATGATTTTTGCGGATCAGGATCAGGACCGTCAAGCCGCGCTTGACCGGTTGTTGCCAATGCAACGCGCTGATTTTGTTGAGTTATTTGAGACTATGGTTGGGCTACCTGTTTGCATTCGGTTGCTTGATCCACCGCTGCACGAATTTTTGCCGCAGTCCTCTAATGAAATCCGTAGTTTGGCTGAGGCGATGGATTTACCGCTGGCCAAGGTGATGGCGCGCGCGGAGGATTTGAGCGAATACAATCCAATGTTGGGATTGCGGGGTGTACGTTTGGGGCTAACGGTTCCGGGCATCTACGACATGCAAGCGCGCGCGATTTTTGAAGCCGCTGCGCAGGTTCAAGAAAGCCACGGGACCCAAATCAAGCCAGAAATTATGGTTCCACTGGTTTCAGCAAACAAAGAAGTCGAGATCGTTAAAGCGCGTGTGGATGTGGTTGCATCCGAAGTACAAATTGCGACAGGGCAACGTTTGGAATATTCCGTTGGTGTGATGGTTGAAACGCCGCGTGCTGCACTCAAGGCCGGGCGGATCGCGCAATATTCGGAATTTTTGAGCTTTGGGACCAATGATTTGACGCAGATGACTTACGGGTTGTCACGCGATGACGCGGGGCGATTCATGCGCGAATACGTGAACCGTGGCGTTTTTGCTGAGGACCCGTTTCATTCGATTGATTTGGACGCAGTTGGTGAGTTGATGACAATTGCAACCAAGCGGGCCAAAGATGCGCGCCCTGATATTGGGCTGGGGCTGTGCGGTGAGCACGGCGGTGATCCAGCGTCCGTCGCGTTTTGCCATAAAATCGGGTTGGATTACGTTTCGTGTTCACCCTACCGCGCGCCAGTGGCCCGTTTGGCAGCGGCGCAGGTTGCCATTCTCGAAGGTTTTGATCGCTGATTGAAAGTCGCAATCGCGCTCGCGAATGATCTTTTTCCAAGCAATTTTCATAAAACTAGGCTTTTGATAGAATTTGGTTTAAGAACCCTCTGTAAGTTTTGGGAAGAAGGACGTGCGAGTTTGGCATCTGCCGCTAAATGAGCGCGAGTGAGTACGTGTAATGAAGCTGCTGCCAAATTTGAAATCCGCAAAACTTGCGGTGTATGCCACTATTTTAATGGCCTTTTGTGCCCCTGCGACGTTTGCTGCGGATGACGCCGCATTTGAACCTGTGAACAAGATTCTGTCTCAAGAACGTCGCTTGCTGATGGCGCTTGGAACGAATCGGGCCAAAAAAATTGCAGGAATTGGCAGCAAATCTATCGTACGGATAGCAAGTTGGTCAAAGCCGAAGGCCGAAAAAGCTAAAGTTAAGGCTGAAAATGGCGGTGGTTCTGTGCAGGTGGTTTCTAGCTTTAAGCAACTGAGCAATGAGCCGCGTGCAAAGGGCGGGGCCGAATGGGCTTGCCTTACTGAGGCGCTGTATTTTGAGGCCCGTGGTGAAAGTTTCAAAGGAATCTCTGCAGTTGCTGAAGTTATAATAAATCGTCAAAAGTCTTCTCGTTTTCCGAATTCGGTTTGTGCTGTGATTAGCCAAGGCGTTGGTGGTAAACGTGGCTGCCAGTTTTCATATAAATGTGATGGGAAAGCCGAAGTTTATCACGAGCCGAAGGCCTATGCCCGGGTCGCAAAAATGGCCAAGTTGAAATTAGAGGGTCGTTTGACGAAAGTGACTGGCGGCGCGTTGTTCTATCATACCACGGCTGTTCGCCCGAGCTGGTCGCGAAAGTTCCGTCGTACAGCACAAGTTGGTGTACATTTGTTTTACAAACCAAGTTAAACGTCATTTAAATTAGTTACTAAACACCTGCGTAATGTAGATTTTTCCGCAATTGGGCGCTGTTTCATCAAAAACTAGAGCAGCGGCCATACGCCCTGCATAGCGCGAGTGTATGTTTTGGCGATGCCCTTTTGACGCCATCCACGACTTGGTAACGTCTTGTGCAAGGCTCGCGTAAGTGTGTGCAGCTATGGGTTTGCCCGTTTTTGAATTCTTAAATTTGCAAGCGGCCTGATCGACAATGCGAAATGGTACACGGTTTCCAAATCGATAACGGTTTTGAAGCGCGATGTTCTCCGCCAACCAGCGCCACTTTAAGTTTACGAGTTTCGCGCGCGCTTTTACTGTGCGCGCATTGTCGGCGCGAGAGTTGTGGCTGAATACTTTGGTTTTGGCCATATTTCGACTGTGAATCAAAGCGGCCTTTCGCAAGGTCGCATGGGTGCCCAGTGATGCTTTACCCACTTTACAGCGTTCATAGTTTGTGGCCAATAAGTTCATAGTTTGTGGCCAATAACAGGGCTTGCGTAAAAAGTTTTTGATCTGGTTTTGACGGTATCGTGTCAGAAAACTTTGAGCCAAAGTTGGGCTCGTCGCAAGCTGACGAGGCGCCTGCGACGGCACAAAAAATAGTGGTAATGGCGAGTTTTTTCATGAGTTCAGTTTAGCGTGTTTGTTCGTCGCGTCTATTGAGATGTTAGATTTGGTTGTTTTGTTGGTGTTGCAAGGTTAGATGCAAGGAAATTGGGCACGGAGATGGGCATGGTGGATGAAACTGAATTGGCGTTTGCCTCTCTGGAAGCACGATCCGTCGCCAGTTCGAAGGGTGAACCGCGCGATCGGATTGCGGTACGTGATTACACTAAATCAGTAGAAATTGGGGCGTTTCAGGCCGAACGGGGCGTTACGCAAGGGTTGCGATTTAATGTGGTGCTAGAGGTCGCGCGACATGATGGTGCAGCGAGCGACGATGTGGATAACGTGCTATCGTATGATACGATCACCGAAGCGATTGAGGCGGAGTTAGCGGCGGAACGCCTTAACCTGTTAGAGACATTGGCCGAACGGATTGCCGCGCATATTTTGGCGCATGCGTTGGCGGTACGGGTGTTTGTGCGGATTGAGAAGACAGAACGTGGTTCTGGGTCTTTGGGCGTGGAAATCGTACGGATCAGTGATGACGATAGAACGACATCTGCCGGCGTATTGGTTTGCCCAGTCGTTGTGTTTTTACCAAATACAATTATCGGATCGAACGAACTAGTTGCTTGGCTGGACAAAGCTGAGGCGATGGATGCTCCAGTTGTTATTTGCGTAGAGCCAGAACGTGCTGCAATTCTGACAGGGCGAGATGAAGCGGATCAGCGGTTGGTCTTGTTAGCAATCGAGCAGGCGGCGTGGATCTTGGCTGCAAAAGATCAGCGTTGCGTTGTTGTTGGCACGCGAACAGAACTGGATTGGGCAATGAAAAATGGCCAAATGTCTGTTTGGGCACCGTCCCGGATCGTAATGGATGCGGTGAACCCGCCGGCTGGGAACGATTCTGTTGGCTTGGCGTTGTGGTTTGGCCGAGAATTTTCTGCGCAACGGGTTTTAGCGTGTGGCGATGTGGGTGATCCGCGTTTAGATGTGGTGCAATCACCAACTGCGATGTAGCGTAATGCGAAAAGGGCGCAGGCAGTGAAGTTTGATCCAATAAAGTCTGAAAAGAGCTTACTGGCGTTGCTTGCTGGTATCGTGATGTTGGCGCCGTTTGCGATTGATGCGTATTTACCTGCTTTGGGAATTATCGCGCGTGATTTGATGGCGTCCGAAGCGGTGATTCAATATTCGATTGGTTCATTTTTGTTTGGAACGGCGCTTGGGCCGTTGCTTGCGGGCCCGTTAAGTGACGCGATTGGGCGCAGACCTGTGTTGATATTCGGCTTGATTGGCTTCGCAATTTTTTCAGGTGCTTGCGCCTTGGTGCAAAGCGGTGAAACGCTTGTGGTTTTTCGATTTTTCCAAGCCTTGACAGGGAGCGCATCGCTGTTGGCTGGGCGGGCCTTGATGGCAGATTTATATTCTGGGGATGAGCTGTCCAAGAAACAATCGATCATTATGATGGTTATGGTAATAGCGCCGATGGTGGCTCCTATATTAGGGGGGTGGGTTTCGGGCAACTGGGGCTGGCGTTACATCTTTTGGGGCTTGGCGATTGGTGCAGTTGCGGCAGGTATTGTTACTTTTTTGCGATTGCCTGAAACATTGGCGCAGGAAAGACGCAATCCAATGGCTTTGGGTCAGGTTTTGAAAGGGTATTTCAGTATTCTGAAAAACCGTGTCGCGATGATGTATCTATTGGCATTGGCGTTCATGAATGGAGTGTTCTTTGTGTATGTCGCGGCGACACCGTTTTTGTATATTGAAACATATGGCCTGTCGGTTCAGGGTTATGCGTGGATGTTTGGGGCAGGAGCACTGCTGGCCGGGATCTCAAATTTTTTGAACATCTTTGTTGTTGGGTTAATTGGATTTCGAGAAACTCTAGTGTGGCAGGGAATGCTCACAATGGTGTGCGGTGTTGTTCTGTTTTGTGGTGCATTTGGATTATTTGACCGTTGGGCGATTTACGGACCAGGGTTGATGATGATGCCGTTGCTGCATTTAATCGGGAACAATGCGCTCACTGGAGTGATGGATCAATTCGATGCGCGCAAGGGAACAGCGTCGGCATTTGCAATGTCTGCGCGATTTGCATTTGGAATGATCGCGGTGGCGATTGTAGGCGCGTTTCAAGGGTCAGTTGAAACGCGCTATGGGTTGATTCTATTCGTGTTTGCTGCTTTGGCGGGTGTAAGCGCGCAGATGGCCGTGCGCTGGGATAAAAACGGGTAGCTGCGTGGATCTAGACGTCACAATTCGGGAAATGCGCGGGTCGGACCAAGACTTGTGGTTGGGGATGTACCGCAAGTTGTGGGCGAACCATTCTGACGAAGCATTATTGGCCGAAATTGGGCGCGTTGGTGCATCGTCAAAGCGATCTGCATTTGTCGCTGAATCGCAAGATGGGATTGCCTTGGGCTTTGCTGAATACGCACTGCGCGACTATGCCAATGGATGCAATTCACAACCTGTGCCGTTTTTAGAAGGTGTATGGGTGGATGATGCGTATCGCGGGCAAGGTATTGCGAAAGCTTTGATTGATTTCCTTATAACGCGGGCGGAACGGGCCGGGTTTACCGAATTTGGATCTGATGTAGAACTATCGAATTATTCGTCGCAATTGATGCATGAGAGATTGGGGTTCGAGCAAACAGAAAAGGTAATTTATTACCGAAAGGTTTTGGGGTCATGAACGCCTTTTACTATCGTCCCATCGCGCAGACAGATCGGCATCGCTCTGCGGGTGCATTGGCATTGGCTGGCGGGTGGAGTTGGTTCACCCATGTCGAGCGGTTGTCCCGAGAGGCGGCGCCTGAAATTATTCCAGCGGCGGCTGTTCCAGAAGCCGAGTTGCGCCATTTTGTGAACCGTCGGGGATTGGTTTGTGGGTTGGCAATGGATACGCCACGGATCATGGGGATTTTGAACGCCACGCCTGACAGCTTTTCGGATGGTGGATTGCACAACAGTTTTGAAGGGGCCGTGAAGCGTGGATTTGAGATGGCTGCAAATGGGGCAGATATCTTTGATATCGGGGGCGAAAGTACGCGCCCTGGTGCTGTGTTTGTACCACCAGAAGAGGAAATCGCGCGAACTGTTCCAGTGATCAAAGCGCTGCGTGCTGGTGGGTTTGATTTGCCGATATCGATTGATACACGTAAAGCGGCAGTTGCGGATGCCGCGTTAAGTGCGGGGGCTGGCATGTTCAACGATGTAACGGCCTTCACATATGATGAAGACAGCGCATCCGTCGCCGCCAAACATGGCGCATCGGCGTGTTTGATGCATGCTCAGGGCGATCCGAAGACGATGCAGGATGATCCGCATTATGATAATGTGCTGCTAGATGTTTACGATCATTTAGCGGCGCGTGTGGCGTATGCCGAACGGCACGGAATTGCGCGTGGGCAAATCGTCGTTGATGTGGGTATCGGGTTTGGCAAGACGATTGAGCACAATATGGCGTTGATCCGCGGCATGTCGTTGTTTCATGGTTTGGGATGCGTCGTTTTGCTGGGTGTTTCGCGCAAACGTTTCATCGGCGTGATCGGGAATGCGCAGGAAGCGGCCGACCGAGTGGCAGGGAGCATTGCCCTGGGGCTTGAAGCGGTGCGCCAAGGTGTGCAGATATTACGGGTGCACGACATAAAAGAGACAAAACAAGCAATTAGCCTGTGGCAAGCCACGCGGTAAAGCGGGCGAGGAGAGTAGATGACACGTAAATTATTTGGCACCGATGGTGTGCGCGGGCGAGCGAACAGCTATCCGATGACTGCGGATATGGCGCTAAAGTTGGCAGCAGCGGCGGGGCGGTATTTTCGCAAAGACCAAAAAGAGCATCGCGTTGTGATTGGCAAAGACACTCGGCGATCCAGTTATATGTTTGAGTATGCGATGACAGGTGGATTTACGTCTACTGGGATGAATGTTTTCTTGCTCGGGCCTGTGCCGACACCCGCGGTTGGGATGTTAACGCGATCCATGCGGGCAGACGTTGGTGTTATGATTTCTGCGTCGCATAATCCACACCATGACAATGGGATCAAGTTTTTCGGGCCAGATGGATACAAACTTTCAGATACTGCGGAGGCCGAGATTGAAGAGCTGGTGATGGGTGAAATTGATTTGGCCAAGCCGGAGAATATCGGCAGCGCGAAACGGATTGATGATGCACTGGGTCGATACATCGAATTTGCTAAAACCGCGTTTCCCAATCAGAATCTGCTGAACGGTTTGAAAGTGGTCGTGGATTGCGCAAATGGGGCCGCATATAAGGCCGCGCCGATTGTGCTGTGGGAGCTGGGCGCAGAGGTTATTACCGTCGGCGTGACACCAAACGGATTTAACATCAATGATGGGTGCGGGTCGACCTATCCTGACACAGCAGCAGAGGCTGTTGTGGCGCATGGGGCGGATGTGGGGATCTGTTTGGATGGTGATGCGGATCGTTTGATGCTGATCGACGAGAAAGGTCAAGTGGCCGATGGCGATCAGATTATGGGTCTAATTGCGCAAAAATGGGCGTCTGAGGGGCGATTGGCGAACAATACGCTCGTGGCGACTGTGATGTCGAACATGGGACTTGAAAAACACATGGAGGCGCAGGGGCTGAACATGTTGCGCACAAATGTGGGTGACCGATATGTCGTGCAGGCTATGCGTGAAGGTGGATTTAACCTTGGTGGAGAGCAATCGGGGCATATTGTCATGCGCGATTTCGTGACCACGGGTGATGGATTGATCGCTGGATTGCAGTTTTTGGGAGCGTTGGTGCAATCAGGAAAGAAAGCATCGGAATTGGCGCGCGTATTTGAGCCGTATCCGCAGATTCTGGAAAACGTGCGCTATGGTGACGGTGCTGATCCAATGGATAGTGCAATTGTGAAGCAGGCAATTGCAGATGGCGAAGCAGCACTTGCGAAGAACGGACGGTTGTTGATCCGCAAGTCAGGCACCGAACCGTTGGTGCGCGTGATGGGTGAATGTGAAGATGCTGGTCTGTTAAAACAGGTTATTACGGATATTGCAGGTGCAGTTCGCGCGGCGGCGCGATAATTAGAGCGCGCGCCAACCGATATCTGTGCGGTAGAATCCCTCGGACCAATCAATTTGATCAATAAGATCGTAAGCTGCTGCGCGTGCAGCTGCCAATGATTCTTCGCGCGCGGTAACATTTAAGACACGGCCACCCGTTGCAAGGATCTTATCGTTGCTCAATGCGGTTCCTGCGTGGAAAATCTGCGCTTTAGAGTTTTGCGAAATGGCGCGTAGGCCATTAATCTGCGTGTTTTTCTTATACGCATTTGGATAGCCTTTTGCTGCGAGCACAACAGTTAACGCGTGATCATCGGCCCAATTTATCTTTGCATCTGCAAGGCGATGTTCAGCACATGCAATTAGGACGTCGAGGGCTTGTGCACCAAGACGCATCATCAGAACTTGGCATTCTGGGTCGCCAAAGCGCGCGTTATATTCAACGAGACGAGGTTGGCCATCTTTGATCATGAAACCCGCGTAAAGCACGCCCTCATATGGGGTGCCGCGTTTGGCCATTTCATCAATCGTGGGTTGGACGATTTCTGCGAGGGCTTTTGCCTGCACGGTTTCGGTAAGAACTGGCGCCGGGGAGTAAGCGCCCATGCCCCCTGTATTTGGACCTTCGTCGCCGTCGTAGGCGCGTTTGTGGTCTTGGGCTGTACCGATTGGCAAGATGGAGGTGCCGTCTGACAAGACAAAGAAGGAGGCTTCTTCGCCTGTCATGAATTCTTCGATCACAACTTCTGCGCCGGCTTCGCCAAAAGAGCCGTCGAACATATCGTCCACGGCGGCGAGGGCTTCTTGTACTGTCATGGCGACAATAACACCCTTACCAGCGGCGAGGCCGTCGGCTTTGACGACAATCGGTGCGCCTTGTTGGATGATGTAGGCTCTTGCGGCTTTTGCATCCTTAAAGTGGGCGTAATCTGCGGTTGGTGCGCCTGACGCGTCGCAAATTTCTTTAGTGAAGGCTTTGGAGGCCTCTAATTGCGCGGCTTGTGCGGACGGGCCGAACGTGAGGATGTTCGCGGCACGCAGATCGTCGGCTACACCTGCTGCAAGGGGGGCTTCTGGCCCAATTATGCAGAAGTCGATATTGTGTTCGCCACAAAATGCGACGACATCCCGACCATTATTGATATCGAGCGGCATGCAGTTGGCGATTTGCGCCATGCCTGCATTTCCTGGCGCGCAAATGAGGTGGTCGCATTTTGGGTTTTGTTTGACGGCCCACGCAAGGCTGTGTTCGCGCCCGCCGCTGCCTAAAATAAGGATGTTCATGACTGCTCTCCGCTCTTGCCCCAGTGGTTGTGGTTCTTTTATGGTTGGGTGAGCTGAACCGCAAGAGAGTGCGCCAATGTCTGACCTGATTGATGATCCAGAACCAGGGCAAAATGCCCCTGAGTTTAGCGTTTCTGAAATTTCTGGGGTGGTAAAGCGAACAATTGAGGGACAGTTTTCGTATGTAAGGGTGCGCGGTGAAATTGGACGTGTGAATCGCTATGCGTCGGGGCATATCTATTACGATCTGAAAGACGAAGGCGCGGTGCTGAATGCGGTGACTTGGAAAGGACAGGCAAGCAAGCTGTCTGTTCAACCCGAAGAGGGTATGGAAGTTGTAGCGGTGGGAAAGTTGACAAGCTTTCCCAAGCAATCGAAGTACCAAATGAATGTGTTGGAATTGCGCGTGGCTGGTGTTGGTGCGTTGATGGCCATGTTGGAAAAACGTAAAAAAGCGTTGGCGAGCGAAGGTTTGTTTGATGTCGATCGCAAGAAACCCATACCGTATTTGCCCGAAGTGATCGGCGTTGTGACGTCGCCTTCTGGGGCGGTAATTCGCGATATTTTGCATCGCCTGAAGGATCGTTTTCCACGAAAGGTATTGATCTGGCCTGTGGCTGTTCAAGGGGATCGGTGCGCGCCAGAGGTTTCGGCAGCGATTGGCGGTTTCAATAAGATGATTGCGGGTGGCTCGATGCCAAGGCCTGATTTGATTATTGTTGCGCGGGGTGGTGGCTCGATTGAGGATTTATGGGGCTTTAATGAAGAGGCCGTGGCACGCGCTGCGGCAGCGTCAGATATTCCGCTGATTTCGGCAGTCGGGCACGAAACCGATACGACGTTGATTGATTATGTTTCAGATCAACGCGCGCCGACCCCAACGGCTGCTGCTGAACTCGCGGTTCCTGTTCGTTCGGAATTAGTCGCTTGGCTTGCGTCGATGGAAGAACGTCGGGTTCGTGCCTTGAGTGATGGATTGGCACGGCGACAGCAACGATTACGAGATCTATCGCGGGCACTGCCGAATCCTGCGGATATTTTGGCAATGCAGGCCCAAAGGCTCGATTTGCTAGGTGGAAGGTTGCCACGCGCATTGCAGACCGTGATCGATCAGCGCAAAGCGCAGGTTGTTGAACATGGCGCTGGGCTGCGACCACAAGTCTTGCAGCGGGGCGTGGTCGCGAAAAAAGATACTTTGCAACGGGTGGGGCGCAATTTTGTCCGTTCATATCAAAGCAAGGTTGAAGGGGAACGGAAACGTTTGAATAATCTGGAACGGCTACGTGAAACTTTGGGGTATCAAGCGACACTGGAGCGCGGTTATGCAGTGGTTCGAGATGTGGATGGAGTGTTGGTTTCTGATACCGTTGCGGCACAAGCGGCTGCGGGACTGGAAATTCAGTTTAAGGATGGGCGATTGGCTGTTGGCGCAGGTGCGACTACTATGACGACAGTTGTGCCTACCAAGCCCGAAAAGGCCAAAGTTGCCAAGCCAAAGCCAAAAAAAGATGAAGGGCAGGGGAGTCTGTTTTAGGGCTGTCTAAGCGCCCACATCTGGACCCTTGCAATCCAACGGCTTGGTGTCGATGTTGTACATGAAGATGTCAAAATCAGTCGATGTAGTTCCCTCGGATCTTGCGTAGTAGCTGCCGCCTTTTCTGAAGAAATGCCAGCACGATGGATCGGTATCTAGACCATAATTAAAACAGATAAAGTCCTCTTTCACATACCATTCGCCATCAAGGCATTCTTTCGCATTGTTTTGCCAAAGAGAGCGACGGCGGCTGTAAAACTGTTCTGCGCCAAAAAAGAAACCGTCTTGTGAGAAGTACATAGTTTTGCCTTGAGATAGGCTTTGGAACTCTTTTGCCGAGACTATCGTTTCGCCATTTTCCTGTGCGTTAACCGCTAGGCTAATGAAAACGAAAAGGGTCGTGATGAAATTGCGCAATTTTTATCAATCATACTGTTTTGCTACTTATGCCAATTGCACCTTTGAGATGCAATCAAAGCTGTCAATTACTGTAAATTTCGGTGGCGCATGGCCCATTTAGCCACAAGGGGGTGCATCACTTTGCGCCAACGTGGTGGGTATAGCGCCAAAACAGACATGATACCCGGGCTGTAGGGCAATTGCGGTGCGGTTTCTTTTGAATGGATTTGTAAGTCCGTGTAGGGACGATTGGGTTTTGAATGATGATCTGAGTGTAGAGGCGCGTTTAGTGTTAGGTTTCGGGTGAACCAATGGGGAGAATTCCAGCTATGATGCGGTGCAACGGGTGGGAATTTCCCGTCAGGGCCTTCGGATCGTGTTAGCCCGTAATGTTGGACGTAATCAGTTACTAGGAGGCCGGCTTGAGATGTGAATGCGAGGGCGAGATATATCGCAAACGCGACCCAACCAGCGAGACTAGCGATCAAGCCAAGACACAAAAAACTACCCAAGATATAGGTAAAGTATGGGTTTTTTATCGCTACAGCGCGGCTCCCCACATCATGGCCGAGCCGCTCATTTTCTGCGCTTAAACCCGCAAGGAATGAGCCTCGCCACGCGCGGACAAAAAACCAATAAAAATTTTCGTTATAACGCGCGGTGTTTGGGTCGTATCGCGTGGCGACATAAGGATGGTGGATTAGACGATGCGAAGAGGCATGATGACCAAACAGAATGGAGATGAAAAGCCATTTGCCAAGTGCGTACGGAAAACGGCGTGTTCGATGAATAAGCTCGTGACCGACGGCATTTGATACATGCGCAAAATAAATTGCGTATCCGACGAATAGGGCGAATTTTGTAGGTAACGTAAATGGTTGATAAGCTAGCGACCATACCGCCGTTACCAATAGAGCAAAATGCAAAAGGGCAAGGAATAGTGGGAGGGTGTTTTTGAAAAGATGTTCTATTTGGGTATCAGGGCGATTTTCGAACAATTCGTCCGCGATATGGCTGACGACACTTAGTATTACGATAGGAAAGGCCGTCCAAAATCCACCAAAGGTAGATGCGCAAAGCAGCAGTCCTGCTGGCAATAAAGTGACAACAGAAAAGACGCTTACATATCGTAACATGGTGATATCTGGGTGCAGTGTGATGCCACTAGATACCCAACAAAGGTTAAGAAACAAGGTTTAAGCTCACCTCAGCGTTATTCCCCTTTATTCTGTCGCTTTTCGGCGTCGCTTGTATGCTGTCGTGTGCGTATAAATGGCACAAATTTTAGAAGGTGAACGGCATGGCACTCGATGAGCGTAAAGGTGTTTGGAAATCTGGTAAGGGTAAAGGTCGTCACACGCCTAAGGGGCGGCAGGTACAAGACGATGCTTTAGTTGAAGTTCAGGCCCTGTTGGGAGATTGTCCACGTCGCAAAGATTTATTGATCGAACATCTTCATTTGATCCAAGATGATTTTGGGCATTTGTCTGCCGCGCATTTGGCGGCTTTGGCCGAAGAAATGAAGATGGCGCAAACGGAAGTCTATGAAGTTGCTACGTTTTATGCTCATTTTGATGTGGTAAAAGAGGGCGAGGCGACGCCACCCAATCTGACTATTCGTGTCTGTGATAGTTTGGCTTGTGAGTTGGCTGGTTCAGAAGAATTGTTGCGTGATTTGGCTGCGAAATATTCCAGCGGGAAAGATGTGCGGGTTTTACGTGCGCCGTGTATGGGGCGTTGCGATACGGCGCCGACGCTCGAATTGGGTCACAATCACGTTGATCATGCGACAGTTGAAAAAGTTGAAGCTGCTATAAAAGCTGATGATACTCACCCCCACATCCCAGAATACGAAGCATTTGATGCATATCACGGAGATGGCGGTTACCTAACGCTCGAGGCTTTGCGTGCAGGCTCCAAAACGCCAGACCAGCTACAAGACGAAGTTCTGGAAAGCGGCTTGCGTGGCATGGGTGGTGCAGGTTTTCCATCAGGCAAAAAATGGTCGTTTGTTCGTATGAACGAAGGGCCGCGATATTTGGCAGTAAACGGCGACGAGGGCGAACCTGGTACGTTTAAGGATCGGTATTTCCTAGAACGGGAACCGCATGTTTTCCTTGAGGGG
>Ga0233426_10000721_pt1 | contig 33326 bp, 24 predicted proteins | sample SI_118_April2016_6_FD_179875 | JGI IMG/M metagenome (GOLD analysis project Ga0233426, IMG submission 179875) | Seawater microbial communities from Saanich Inlet, British Columbia, Canada - SI_118_April2016_10_MG | ecosystem: Environmental > Aquatic > Marine > Inlet | place: Canada: British... | reverse complement strand
CAACGCAGATTCATATAAAGAAGTGATTTACACATTTAACTCTACATATGCATTAAATTTATTATCACAAACTCTCAGAAGAAATAATAAATTACAAAAATGAGATACAGTTCTTGTTTCTATTGTAGAACATCATGCGAATATAGTTCCTTGGTTAATCCTAAAAGAGGAAATCGGTATAAATATTGAATATGTTAATGTTACTGAAAATTATGATCTTGATTTTGAAGATTTTGAAAAAAAATATGATGAGACTGTAAAAGTTATTTCTTTTACTCAAGTATCAAATGTAACTGGACAAATTTTTGACTTAGAAAAAATAGGAAAATTAAAAAGAAAAGATACATTATTTATAGTTGATGCATCACAAAGTGTACCTCATATGAAAGTTGATGTAAAAGCTATAGGATGTGATTTTTTATTCTTTACAGGACATAAAGTTTTTGCTGATTCTGGTATTGGAATCTTGTGGGGAAAAGAAGAATTACTTTCTGAAATGGAATGTGTATTCTCATGAGGTTGAGCTATAGCAGACGTACAAAAAGATTCTTATAGATCTTGTGGTTTACCAGATAAATATGAGCCAGGAACTCCAAATGTAACAGGAGCTGTGAGTTTACTCAAAGCTTTTGAATATATTGATTCTATCGGGTGATATGAAACTATTGAAAAAATAGAAAATGATTTAGTTAAATACTTTTTAGAAAAAGCTAATAAATTCAAATGAATGAAGATTGTTTGATCAACTCAATCAAAAAATAGAGTTTCAGTATTCTGATTTACATTAGAATGACATCATTCAAATGATATTGCTGAATATTTAGCAGACAATAATATTGCAGTACGTTCTTGAAAACATTGTGCACAACCATTATTTAAAGCATATTGAGAACCTCATTCTGTAAGAGCCAGTTTGTATATTTATAATACTACTGAGGAAATTGATACATTATTCAAAGTATTAGAAACATTGAAATAAAAACTAGCAACTGCTAGTTTTTTTTGTTACAAGGAGAATTATAATGTATAATAGAATTAAGCGTTTATTATATTACAGTATCTATATGAAATTTATAGAAGCAAATCATGATTCATTTTTCAAAGATATTGAAAACCCTTGGAGTATATGATGAGAAGAAGAAGTTGAAAGAATTCATCATTTACTTTGAAAATGAAAAATTTTTGACTTAGGTTTTGGTGTAGGAAGACATGTGAAACAATTACTTGATTTATGACATAATGTAGGTGGAATAGATTTATCAGAAATTTGATATATGCGTTTACTAAATGATTTAAATCAAAAAAATCAATCAGCTCAGTTAAGTAATGGAAATATGTTTGATTATAAATTTATTGAAAATTATGACTGTATTTTTTCAAATATGAGTTTACAATATGCAAGTAGTGAAGAACAATTTAGTGATATGATTTGTAAAATGAAAAAATATACAAATAAATGATGAATTAATTATATCAAATTACCAGCTCAAGGTATGTCTTTATGATTTCCTTATAAAATATTAGATTTAGATGCACTCAAATCTTATTATAGTGATTGGGAAATAATGTTTGATAATTATGAAAAAATGCTAAAAGAAAATGGAAAATTTTGAGTATATGTAACAATTATTGCAAGAAAAAAAAGCTAATTAATTTAGCTTTTTTTTGATACCATTTTTAGAGCAATTTTCAATTTAAATTTTTGCCAAGGTGTATTTAATCAAAATAATAATTTATTACAAACATATTTATTCTTTCTATAGTCAAATTGATGTGAATAAGGTAATGGTTTCAAACCTTCCCATCAGAGTAATACTCTCAAAGCATTTGTTACAATAAAACTTGAAGCAGCTAATACTCATGCAATTGATGAAGGTCACGATTTATTTTTAAGGGAAACATTTCTCATATATTTCGCATGAAGTAAAGATGGAGAAAGTCATAATGCAAAATGTAATATAAATTCTTCATCTAAAGTATTATCATCTACACAAAAATATTTATCAAAATTAGGACCTTCTGGCATCATAATTGCTCCTGCAAAACTGAATCCCATTGGTCATGCTGTAATTACAGGAATTCATTTCTTATGACTTTTATTAAAAAATAATCTTCTTGCTTTTGGTACAAAAATATCCAATGCATCTACTGATAAATCAACACCGTCTAAAAAATTATCAATATTTTCAGGATTTATTCCTTGGTCAAAGAGTTCTATTTTACAATCTGGATTTATTTGTAAAACTTCATCTATCATAGTTGCAGCTTTGTTTTTTCAAATATTTTTTATTTTAGCTCAATACTGTCTATTAAAGTTATGAATTTCATATTCATCAAAATCTGCAATTTTGAAATTTTGAAATCATTGTCTTACTAAAGCTATTAAGTGGTTCGAACCTACTCATCCCATACCAGGGATAGCAATGGTGAAATTTTTAATTTTTTCTTGTTCTTCTAAAGAAACAAGTCAAATATTCCTTGAGAATGCTTTATTGTAATCGAACATATTTTAATGGTTATATATTAATATTTTGTTTCAATTTCATTTGGATCTATGTCTTCTATTTCTGTATATTCATCTGTATTTTGAATTTCAGAAACAATCTGTTGAGGATTTTTTTCTTCTCATACTGATTCATTTTCAGAAAAATAATCATTACTTTTATCATTAATATCAATACTAGGATTAATATTATCATCTATATATCCAATTATATCTAACTCAAATGAATTAAATATATCAATCGGTGAGATCATAGAATTATCAGTATAATTTCATAAATTTTTATTAAATTTTCTATAAATCATAGAAATTATTTCAGAACAGAATATTCAAGTACTACGAAATGGATTATTTCAAACTGTTACATTTGGGAAAATTTTCACTAAATATTTATTATAAATATCCATTAATCAGTAATTAAAAACGACTCAATATAATTTTAAAATACTAAATTTTTTATTTATTTCTTTTCAAATCAATTTTGTCATTTTTTTCTGATCATGTTTTGATAATCATTTTCTATATCTGAGAATTAAATATTTAATTCATTCTATTGGTTGAAACTCTTCTACATACGACTTCATTCTATTATCTCAACCAGCATGGAATATTAAAGTATCGTTGTGTTTAGACTTTTTATATATAATTGCAGAATGAAGAATTGTTGATCATATTCATTTTACAATACGTTTTCTTGCATAACTTGAAGTATAATATTTGTATTCATCAAATAAAATAATATCTCAAGCTTGTAGGTCATTCGTAGACAATGATTCTAATTTAGAGTAATTTACTTCTCTATTAAAACGAAAATTACAATATATAATATGTAATGCAATTGATGTATTTTCTAAAATTTTAGCACAGATATTTGAAAATTCTTTTTTTGATTGAATAAAATCATTTATTTCTGCATTTAAATCTACTGATATAATATGGAGTAATTTAGATAATAAGTCATGATTATCATCCATTAATTGCTGTATGGTATTTGTATGAATACGGTATATTTCACTTTTACTCATGAGGTCTTGAATATGAGAGAGCGCTTCAACTATATTAATATGTTCTTGTTCAATTTGAAACTTAAATTCATTAATATCTTTTTCAAATTTTAGATTATCTTGATATGACTTATATGGTGCTGAAATTCTACCGCTGAAACGAAAAAAAACTTCATGTAATGAATAATTTACATTTTTATGTTTTCTATTAATAAGATAGATAAGTTTATCTCAATTTTTATTAAATGTTTTTTTATATTTGTGAATCATTTCTGAAAAATCATCAAACACCATTCTAAAATCTTTTCAATATAAAAGATGGCTGTATTTTTTAGGAGTACTACTTACTGAGTTTGTCATAATTTATAACTTACTTAACTATTATATTAATAATAACATATATTAATATTTAGAACAAAAAAAGTAAGCTATTTAGCTTACTTTTTTATTTCTACTTTTCAACCTTGTTGTACAAAGTCTTGAATAGCTCAGTTTATCATATCAAAATCACGTTTAGAAAGTTCAGATTTATAATTGTTCACTATATAATTATAAGTATCGAGAAGTTCATTTGGAGCAAAAGTTCCACATGGTTTTTCTTCTAAAATCATTCTCACTATCTTTTTCAGATTTTTAGCTTTACTACTAAAATTCTTTCATTTATTTGGATAAAATTTTACGGAATCTATATCTGATATATCTATTTCTTCTATATGTTTATTTACGAGAGGAATAATATTATTTTCTTGAGAATCTGTTTTAATTTGATCTTTATATTCAACAGTATTAGCTTCAGCTGTATTTTCAGTATTTTTATCTGTAAATAAATTCTTTATATTAAATTCTCATATTAGATTATTTCAATATTTAGCTGTATATTTCGTAGAAATTACAATAAGAAGTATTCCAAGAACCATAAGTGCAAAAACTCTTGTAACTGCGTTATCTAGGTACCAAATATCATAAATAAATATTTTTCACAGTACAAGTGTGAATAAATATAATCAGATAGTTCTCATTTTTACTTGATCAGAACCAATTCAGTGGAATAAGAATGTTGATGCAAGTATTCACCAAAATATTGTTATAGCAAATGTCGTAGCAAATATATCAAATACAAAATATGAAATAATTGCGAGTGAATATAATACAAAGATTGAATTTATAAATCTATTATAGAATGATTTCGTATTACATTTATTCCATAAATAGACACTTATTCATATAAATACATAAGACATATATTGTAATATTCTTAAGTATCATTGTTCATCGCTATCAATAATATTTAGAGTACTCTTTAATTCTGAAAATTCCCAGAAAGTAACTAGAGCAAAAGTAACAATAAAGAATATTTTTAAGATATTTGATGAAAATAGTGCATAAATATATCAAATAAGAATAACAAACAAACTAATCGCAAATACACTCCATCCGTGTCATGTAGATGGTATTATATCTAATAATAATGCTGCAGTAACTCAAATTCATAATATATGGAATATATCATGCATAACTCTCATAACTCCAGACTTGATATCATCTAAATATTTTAAATTTAGTACAAAACTAATAAATATCAGAGCGAGTGGAATTAAGAACAAATATTCTCATTTAGAAACTGGAATATCAAATAATTGTAATATTCAAATGATAAATAATATAATTCACAATGTTCATATTTTATCTTCTTTTGTTTGATTGAAGAAGTAAAATAAGATAGTTGCTTCAAATAACCAAACTGTTGAAATTATTTCATGATTATTAGCAAATACTAATGCTATTGCTAGAGAGAATAAAGATATAGAAATAAATAAATAAGATAAAACTATATTTTTTTCAGAGACTTCTTTTTTTACATTTTCAATCCCTAATTTATTCATCATAGCTGATGATAATATAAAGTATAAAATTGCTAATACACCAAATGCATAACCAGTATATAATCAAGGGGAATTAAGTTCTAAATAATTAAATAATTGGAAACCTATAAATAATATTCCAAAAATACTTCAAATAAGTAAATTTTTAATATTTGCTCATTTTACAGTAAGTTGTTTATTAATAAACGGGAGAATTATATTTGCGAGGGCAAATATAATTACTGAAAGAATTGATATATCTACCATTAGATTATTCGTATTCATTTTTACTATACTACTCATAACATCATCAGGAATTGCAGATATATACTTATTTATTAGAACAGGAGCTAACATAAATATTGAACCTAATGTTCAAATTGTATATAAGAATTCTGAATGTTTCTTTGTTGATAAATAGTATGCAGTAAATAGAAATACAAATGTAATAAGTATTACTGTTATAAAGCTAGCTAAATTTAGTTCAATACTATTAAATGAAAAGAATGAATTCACCATAAATATAAATCCTCATAATATTACAAAGAAGATATATTTGAGAGTTGGAGATAAACTTGCTTGAATGAAGTTAAATCATACTAAATATGTGAGAACTATAATTGCAAGCGATGGAGCAATAAATGAAATAGTTCCACTAAAGATTAACCCGAGAACTATGAGTATAGGGAATATTAAGAATGAATGAATAGATGTAACAGCTTGCTTCATAAATAACCAAATTCATATTCCAAAGAAGAATAAAATTGAGAGCATATATGAAATGAAACTTGATGTTCCCGTAAATATATTATTATCTCAACCAGAGATTAATAATAATATGATACATATATAATTTCCTATTAATATATGTGCTACTTTTGAACTATCAGATTTAACTAGATTTAATATTGTAATGAATCATAGAACTGCACTTGATACTAGTACTGTAATCCATCAAATTTCACTTTCAAATGGAGCAAGTAAGAATAATAGATTTCATCAAATAAAGGCAGCATATTTTAATATATTATCATTTTGCTTTGTACCTACAAATAATGCTCACAGAGAAACAATTATTGAATACCCAACAAGTATATAGGGTGTTTTATCATCTCATCATGTGAAGAAAGGATTTAAATATGCAAATATAAATGAGAATAATAATAATGTTCTAGATTTATAGACTAGAGATGTAACGACTCAAAAAATAGTATTTAGAACTAAAAATAAGAGAGTAATTCACGCTGCTAAAAATCATACTTTTACGGGATCTAAATTAAATAAATCAAAATTTAATATATATTTTCATGCTAGTATAACTAGAAAATTTATCAAAATTCACGTTCATAATAAGATTCTAGATTCTCAAGTAAAACCTTTTTTATCAAGTTTTACTCATGCAAAGTAGGTTCCAAAACCGATAAGGAAACCAATGATTATTTTTCAAGTTGCTGGTATGATTATCCAGAAGATACTCATGAAGAATACAACTCATAAGAATACAAGAATAGCACCAATTTTTGCTAATATATTTTCAGAGAAAAATTTCTTAATATATATAGAAAATGCAGAAGGTTCTGACACTATTTCTTTTTCTATAGTAACATTTTCATACTCATGAGCTTCTAACTCATCATAAGTTTCTTTTATTTCATTAATAGGTTCTATTATTTTTTCTTCATTTGCTAGATTATCTAAATCTAGAACTTTTTCTTGTTTTATCTCTACCTTTTCTTGAAGAGGAAGAGAAGTTGTCTCTACAGTTTGAGTAGGTTTTTTCTTTGATTGAATAATCGTTTCTAATCAATGTGCAAATACTTCTAATCTACTTTGAATAAAATTTCATGATAAAAATATGAATTTAAAAACAATTCAGAAAATAATTCATCCAATAAATAAATCATCATCAAGATAAATAGCTAGTGCTAATCATAATGTTATAGATAATATCCAGGCAAAACGGTTTAATAATTTAAACATAAATTTTGTTATAATAAATAAGTTTTAATATTTTATTTTAATTTTTTCATCATAGAGAATATTCCAAATCAGAATAATCATACAATTACGAGTAATAGGATTATAAAAAAAGTTTTATTAGATTCCATGAACCTTTCATCACTTTCATCACAAACATCTCAGATTCCATCTTTATCTATATCTCACTGATTAGGATTGTATTTGTATGGACAATTATCGTTTGAAAATATTACTTTATCATAATCACTATCTTCACAAACATTTCATACTCAGTTATTATCATCATCTGCTTGATTAGCATTACTGATATCTATACAGTTATCTAAATATCATTGTATTCCATCATTATCTGAATCTTCACACATGTCTCAGATTCAGTTTTCATTTTTATCTCCTTGGTTTTTATTTTGAATATTTTTACAATTATCACAAACATCTCAGATACTATCTTTATCACTATCGAGCTGATTTGGATTTGATATATATCTACAATTATCTTTATAATTTATTATTTTATCTGCATCATCATCATTTTCAATGAGATTTTTTTCTGTTGCTTCACAAACATCTCAAATATTATTATTATTATTATCTCTTTGATTTGGATTGTATAAACTACAATTATCACAAGCATTTCAAATATTATCTTTATCTGTGTCCGTTTGATCTGGATTTACAATATTCCTACAATTATCAACTGCATCAAATATTCCATCTTTATCTGCATCAAATTCACAAACATCTCAAATCTTATTTTGATTTATATCTTTTTGATCTGGATTATAAGTATTTACACAGTTATCTTTATCTCAGTATATTCCATCTGAGTCATCATCTGAACAAAGATCTCAGATTCCATTTGAATCACTATCTTGTTGACTTGGATTTTTAATAATAGGACAATTATCAAATTGATCGAGAGTTCCATCATTATCACTATCATTTTCTGGATTTTCTACGAGTGAAGGATTTTCTTCAAAATAAGAGCTAATTATTTTTGTATTACTATTACTTTGAATATTTCAGTTATATTCTCTGAATAATATATTATTTTTACATTTATTCTCTGCATATATTTTTATGGTTTCTTTTGAATAATTTTTAACAGAATATGTTAAGCTTGCAGATATTAAACTCAGTTCTTTAATATATATTTTTTCTTCAAAAATAGAATTTGGTTTCTTTTTAAAATCTATACGTAGATATTGAAAACTAAAATGTGATAAATCATGTAAATCTACTGGTATATATTTTTTACCATCAATACTTATAGAGTATTTGGCTATATGATGCTTTAAAGTAAAATCAAAATTAATTAACATGCTATGGTCATCAATTGGTTCGAAATAATCAATAATAATTCCATTGTTATCAGCAGTATTATATTCTACGTAAGTATTTGCATTAAAATCTGTTAGAGCTTCCGTTTGATCTAATCCTGTAAGATTATAAAAATATTTTTTTTCATGAACCTCAAAAGTTTTAATAGGGAGAATATGTAATCATTGAATTAAAATAGGTTCTCAAAATTCAGAAATATATTGAAAATCTTCATTTTCTTCGAAACTATTTGCTTGGATTTCAGAATAATACTCAAAACAGTTTGCTGAAAAATTGGTTTCAGAAGTTTTTATTTTTTCTGAATTATCTGCCGATACAACAGAAATATTTAAAAAAATAAGTATGAACAAGGAAATAATGTTTTTCATAGATTTTTTGATAAAAATAAATTAAACTTATTATATCAAAAATATTATATATACCAAAAAATAAACCCTTGGCATTACCAAGGGTTTATTTTTAGATTATTTACGCATAAAATTATTTTTATTATACACATGGCCTGCATTGTCTTTTGCATAATAGATTTGTCATTTTGTATTGTGAAGATAGTAATAATATGGAGTATCTTTATGATTGAGAGTTGCTTCTATTGTCTCATAACTTGGGTTTCAAATTGGAGTTTTTGGAAGTCCTAGTTTTGTTCTTGTATTATAATCATTTTTATCACGAATATATTTTGAAACAACAAATTTACATTCATTTGCAGTGAGTCTATATGGATAACATACAGTGATATCAGCTCAAATAAACCAATTTTCTTGCAGTCTTTTCTTTAATATTCAGGCAACAGTTTTTTTGTTAGCTGTTACTTTTTCCTCTTTTTCTACGATACTTGCGAGGTTTATAACACTTTGCATGTTTTCAAGTGTTATATTTTTATTTTGAAATAATTTATTATAAACTTTTGTTTCAAAAGTTTCTAGTTGAAATATTACAAATTTATTGAGAGCAAATAATGCGGGGTCAATCGTATAGGTATCTGGATATAAATATCATTCAAGAGTAGAAACTCATTCTAAGAATGGAAAGAATTCTGTTAATGCATTAATTTTTTCAGAATTTTCAGCATACTTTATATAGTCTCACTTTTGAATGAGTCATTTATTTGTAAGAGCTTCATCTATATCAAATATATTCCATCATTCTAATAGAGTAATATTTTGAGTTTGAAAAATAGGTTTTTGCAGAGCTTCAAGAATTTGAGAAATATTTGAATTCTCAGGAACGAGATAATTTCAAACTTTTAATTCTTCTACTGAATTATATTTTTTATATATTTTAAAATATGTTTCATTGAGACCTAAGCGTTTTCAAATATCAGAATATTTTTCTCATGATTTTACAGATATATTTATTTCTTCTTGAATAAGATCTTGAGTTTTAAAATTTGAATATCAAATATATTTTATTATAAAAAATATAATAAAAAACCAGATAAATAATATAATTATTCTCATAATAGGACTTCTTTTTTTTGGAGTATTTTCTACGTTTCTTCTTTGAAATGACATATTATATTCTTAGATTTTAGTTGCTATTATTGTAGTGAAAATTGAAATTTTTCAATTAAAAAAACAATTCTCATTAAGAGAATTGTTTTTTTAATTTTATAATTAACCGTTGATAGAAATATTTATATCTTCAGAATTCATTTCAATGTTTCCGTCTATCATTTTTAAATCCATGTCTGGAGTAGTTATTTCCATATTTCCATTTTCCATGTTTAATTCCATATCATCGCTAGACATATGAATATTTCATTCAGTCATCTCTATATCCATATAATCATCTTCATTATAGTCAGATTCCATTTGTATAGGAGCTCCCATCATTCCTCACATCATTTGTCCTATTACTTCTTCAAAGTTTTTAGCATCACTTGGTTCTTCGATTGTTACATCTTCAGCTGTAGTAGTATCATTAAGAGTGAAATTAATTTTTAATTCTTCATCTGTATACTCATCTTTTACAGTCATTGCTAATGTCATTTCTGAATTTTCACCATTAGTTTTTATACTCATTGAACCATTAATAAGTTCAATTATTTTATCTTCTGATTCTTGCTCAACTGTAATCATTGCATCAAATTGAGTTTTTGATTTTGTTCATAAAATTGAAACTCTTCATTTTTCTTGAGTGTCATTCATTACAACATTAAAACTTTTTTTAGAATTTTCAATTGTTACTCAACCATCTATATGTGTAAAGCTTAGAGTAAAATATTCTAAATTAGATTTATCAATTTTAATATTTGCTTTTACTTCTGTATTGAAATTAGCTATTGATAATTTCATATCGTCAATTTCTTCTTGAGTTAATAAAGAATCAGTATTTTCTTCAGTTTGACCAAGGCTTTCAATATCTTTCATAAAGTTGACTACATTATCTTCATTCAATTTTACATCATAGTCGTAAAAATCAGCATTTTCATTTGTAGCTACATGTTCAAGAATTGTATGCTTTTTCATCAGACTAACTACTTCTTTTTGTTTTGTTAGTAATTCTTGTTGAATTGACATAATTGGGTTTTCAGCAATGTTATTTAGAAAATACCAATTATTTTGAAATGGTGCAGTCATTGCTGTAACCATAGCAAGTTGAGGGTTTTCATCAGCACCATCTATATTTAAAGAATTTAGTTTAAACAGAACTTTATCTTTTAATGTGATAATATCCAAACTCATGTCACCAGACATATTCATAGCAGCCATTATTGGATCGCTTGCTTCTAAATTCATTTTCATAGTTAAATTCCCAGCTGTTTCATATGTTTCTTGATTCGCTTGAAAATCATATGCAAAATCTGCATTTGCCTTCCCTTCTTTTGCTTCTACTTCAAGTGCCATAGTTCCAACACTTTTAGCTTGAGTAGGAGTTAATTTTTGAAGTTTTTCTACATTTTCAATTAATGCAGATTGATTTTTTTGAAGAGCATCAGCAGGATTTTCTACTGTAGGTGCTCCACAACTTGTAAGAGCCAATAGAGCAACACTTGCTCCTATAATTTTTTTCATGTTTATTTTGTGTGTAAAATAATAAAAACGAATAAACAAAGTAACTGTATAATTTTTTTAAAATAATTCAAATTATTTTCTCTATTTTTCCTTTACAATTCAATATAAAATTGAGTTTTTAACATTTAAAAATATTAAGTCTCAAAAATTAATGTCCTGTTAATATCTCATGAGTATAGTATCTAAAATTAATATTAAGTTCTTAGATGAAAAAGCAAATACTCAAATTATTAGAAAATCATTTTAATCAAAAAACATCTTTCTCGATTCAATTGCCTTTTATGAGAGGATTTTTTGTATTTCTAAGAAGATTACATAGAAAATTTCAAAACAAATCTCTAAATATTTCTAGAAATAAAGAAGAGTATAAAAAATATATTAATGTACGTCATCAGTCAGTTCTCATGAGAAGACTCTGAGATGTTGATATGCAATTACAAAAAAATAAAACTGTGAATATTCAATTAGCTATACCAAAAATAGATGAAATAGTTATTCAACCAGGAGAGACTTTTTCTTTTTGGGAATTAGTTTGAAAACCAACTTATAAAAAATGATACTTAGATGGAATTTTAATTAATCATGGATGAGTTGCTACTTGAGTTGGAGGATGACTTTGTCAGCTCTCAAATTTACTTTACTGGATGTTTTTGCATCTTGATATTGAAATCATAGAAAGACACAGACATTCTTATGATATTTTCCCAGATTCTGGAAGAGTACTTCCATTCGCAAGTTGAGCAACAGTGTTCTTTAATTATGTAGATCTCAAAGTAAAAAATACTCTCGATTATCCAATCCAAATCAAGCTCTGGACGGATGAGAAATATGTAAAATGACAAATACTCTCAGATCAACCAAGAGAATTCAAGTTTCATGTATACGAAAAGTTTCACACATTCATTAAGTCTCAATGAAAATATTTCAGATATAATCAGATTTTTAGAACGAAAAAACAAAACTGAAAAATAATTTCTGATGAATTAGTTTTAGAAAATTTTTCTCCTGTGAAGTATGAGGTTGATGAGAAGGATTATTATTTAATGAAAATATAAATATTAAAATTATTCATTTTTCATCAAAAAAATTAATTATATATGAAATTTATCACTAATTAATCTCTATTTTAAAACAAAAAAAGTTTTTTCAAAAAAGTCTAAAAAATTAATGTTGTGTTAATGCCTCATGAGTGTAATGTAATTGCTTTCAATTCTGGAAGTGAAACAAAAATAAAGTTAACGTCCAATTCAAAAGGAAAATGACGTGAAAAAAATAAATACAATAATAAAAGCAACTTTGGTTGCTTGTGCAATGGTTTGTTCTGGTTCTGTATTTGCAGAAGACTTAGATATTAATAATGGATATAGAATGAATCATTCTGTACCTTATTGGACATCAGCTCAAAACTTAACACTAGGTTTACCTTGTGGTTATGAAGAGGTAGAAGTGACATGGACTTGGAAAAGAGCATTTAAAGAAGCTGCAATAGTATTAAACAATAGTGGAGCTAATGTAAATGTAAATTGGCAAGATTATTGTGGAGATGTTGATATTAGCGTATATGTTTATGAAGCTGATTGGGGAACAGATAATAGTTTTGTTGCTAATATTGCTGCTGGCCAGATTGGTACTTCAAGTGGTATAGGTGAGTATATTCAACTAAATCCTTTATTTGTAGGTTTTGGGTTTCCGACAACGCATGATTTTAAAGTAAATGTTGCGTTACATGAAATTATGCATAATTTAGGACTACATCATACATTTACCACGGAAGGTGTAAAAATTCCTGGTACAGATAGTGTTAATGACATTTTACAAGATACTAAATCTGTGATGTCTGGTAAGATTATTGTTCCAGTTACTCGTTTGAGTAGTTTGGATATAAAATCCTTAAAATATATTTACCCACCTTTAAAGGGATAATATAGATAGTATTTTATTTAAAAGCCCTAATAGGGCTTTTTCATTTTTGAATTTATGGTATTTACAAATAAAAGTTTAATTAGATTATTTTTTCAATTTATATTACTTATTTTTATAAGTGTGATGATTTTTCGGATTTGAATGTATGTTAAGTTTTTAATTAATCTGTATTACTGAGATGGAGTATATATTGATGTTCATGATATAAATCAATGATTTGTGGAATCAGAAGATTGGAAATGATTACCATGAATGGAGAATTATTGTATTGAAGAATGATATGAAAAATGAGATATTAATTGTGTAAAAAATAAATAAAAATCACCAAAAAAATTTTTAACATAAAAACTCAAATAAAAGCCAAAAAATAGTTGTATTTTTTGGCTTTTTCGCTATAATACTTCGCAATTGTACAGCCTTCGATTGCGTAACTCTGATAAGGCTGTGCTATTTTTGCGTATTTAAAGTCAAAACAACCTGATTGAGTTATTCCGTTTGATTTTAAATATATGTGTAACTGAACTGTGAGATAAAAAGTTTTCTTTAATTTTTCTTCCTTTGTCAAAGGTACTCTGCGATTAATTTTGTGGAATGGATTCTGAAATGATTCCGTGGACTTTAATGAATTATAGATAACTCTCATAAGCATTACACCTATATTTTAAAAAATTAACCTTACTTTTTGTATGTTAGAAAAAACTTCTGCGAAAACAAAAGAAGTAGGAAGTTTGTATGAGATTAAAGGTCGTCATTATTATAACGACGATAGATCGATTGCAGGTATTCCTGAACTTTTAGAAGTACAACTGAACTCATATAGAGAATTTTTAGAAGTTGGTCTAGATAAAGTGTTTAACGAATCTTTTCCTATTTGTGATTTCTCAGGTGAAAAGGTAGATATTTACTACAAAGGATTTAGACTAGAAGAACCTAAATACTCTGCTGAAGATTGTAAAAGAAAAAACTTAAACTATGAAGCTCCTTTAAAAGTGAGACTTGAAATGTTAAGTAAAGAAACGGGTGAAATTAAAGAACAAGATGTTTATATGGGTGGAGTACCTATTATGACTGATTCAGCTACTTTTATCGTAAATGGTATTGAAAGAATTATTGTTAATCAAATTGTTAGATCAACAGGTATTTTCTTCACATTTGGTGATAACGGTCACGCATTAAAAATGATTCCAGGAAAAGGTTCTTGGTTTGAAATTGATATTGAGAAAAAAGGTATTATCAATGTTAAAATTGATAAAAAAAGAAAATTACCTATTTCTGTAGTATTAAGAGCTTTTGGTTTAGAATCAAATGCTGAAATTTTAAATGCTTTCAGTGATATGGGAGATGATATTATTGCTAATCATGTAGCTCCAACTCTTGAAAAAGATAAAACTACAAACAGATTAGAAGCACTTCATACTCTATATAAATTATTAAGACCAGGTGATCTAGCTACTGATGAAAGAGTAGAAGAATTATTCCAAGTTACATTCTTTGATGAAAAAAGATTTGATTTAGGGGAAATTGCAAGATTAAAAATGGGTTCAAAATTAGGAATCAAAACAAAATACGAAGATGAAAATGGTAAATTTTTAAATAGTGATGATTTAGTTACTGCTTTAAAGTATTACTTAGGTTTAAAATACGATTTTGCTGATCATACTTTAGATGATATTGATCATTTAGAAAACAGAAGAGTTAGATCTGTAGGTGAATTAGTTATCGACAAGATTAAAGTTGGTATTGCTAGAATGGAAAGAATTGCAAAAGATAGAATGACTATTGTTGAACTAGATGATGCAACTCCAGGAACGTTTATCAATTCAAGACCTATTGTTGCGATCTTAAAAGAATTTTTTGGTTCGTCTCAATTATCTCAATTTATGGATCAATCGAATCCATTATCTGAAGTAGGGCACAAAAGAAGAGTATCTGCTCTATGACCTGGTGGGTTAACAAGAGAAAGAGCTTCATTTGAAGTTCGTGATGTTCATCCGACTCAATACGGGAGAATATGTCCAATCTGTACTCCAGAAGGACCGAATATTGGTTTAGTACTTCACTTTGCTTCTTATTCAAAAGTAGATAAATATGGTTTTCTTTTAACTCCATATAGAGCTATTGAACATGATGTAAAAAATGATGGAAAATCTGCTGTTAATAGAATTGCATTAGGAGATATCTTAGCTGATGATGGGAAAACTGTTATTGTTAAAGATAAAGAATTAATCAATGAAAAACAAGCAACTGAATTATCAAAAAAAGTTTCTGCTAAAAAAATAGAAGTAAGAGGTTTCTTAGGTAAAAAATTCGATTATTTTGATGCACATCAAGAAAGAGCATTAACTGTTGCTGAAGCTGGTACAGTTACTGATGAATTTGAAAACTTTATGGATACAAGACTTTCTGCAAGATCAGGGAATGTTCCTACTATTACATTTGTTAGACAAATTACTCATATTGATGTTTCTCCGAAACAAACGATGTCTGTTGAAACTTCATTAATTCCATTCTTAGAACATGATGATGCGACAAGAGCGGAAATGGGTTCAAACATGATGAGACAAGCAGTTCCATTAATTAAAGCGCAAGCTCCTATTGTAGGTACTGGTATGGAAAGAACTGTATGAGAAGGTTCTGGATATGTAGTTACTGCTGAAGAAGATGGTGAAATTATTGGTGTTGATGCGAAACATATCACAGTTTTATATAAATCTGGTGATAAAAAAATGTATGAAATGATAACTTTTGGTAGATCAAATTCTGACATGATACTTCATCAAAAACCTCTTGTATCTCACGGTCAAAAAGTGAAAAAAGGAGATGTTCTATGTGATGGTCATGCAATTGAAAATGGTGAGCTTGCTCTTGGGAGTAACTTAGTTATTGCGTATATGCCATGGAAAGGGTTTAACTTTGAGGATGCAATTATTATTTCATCTAAAGTTGTTGAAGAAGATGTATTTACTTCAATACATATCAAAGAACATAGTCTTGATGTTAGAGAAACGAAACTCGGACCTGAACAAACTACTGACGATATTCCTAATGTATCAACTGCTAAATTAAGTGATCTTGATGTAGATGGTATTATTAGAGTTGGTGCAAATGTAGAAGGTGGTTCTATCCTTGTTGGTAAAATTACTCCAAAAGGTGAACAAGAATTATCTCCAGAAGAAAGACTATTAAGAGCAATTTTTGGTGATAAATCAAAAGATGTTAAAGATTCTTCTATGAGATTAGGATCTGGACAAGGATGAAAAGTTCTTGATGTTCAAGTTCTAAAAAGAGAAAATGGTGATAACTTACCTACTGGTGTATTCAAACAAGTAAAAGTATATGTTGCTCAAACAAGAAAATTAGAAGTTGGTGATAAAATGGCAGGGAGACATGGGAATAAAGGGATCGTATCAAAAATTGTTCCTGTTGAAGATATGCCATTTACAGAAGATGGTACTCCGGTAGATATCATATTAAATCCACTTTGAGTAGTTTCGAGAATGAATATCTGACAAATTTTAGAAACACATCTTGGTATGGCTGCAAAAAAACTAGGTATTACTGTTGCTGCTCCAATTCTGAATGGACCGAGTCTGGATCAAGTTACTGATGTTATGGAAAAAGCAGGTATGCCTTCTGATGGGAAAGTTCAATTATTTGATGGTGAAACAGGTGAAGCGTTCCAAGAAAGAACTACAGTTGGGGTTAAGTTTATGTTAAAACTTCATCATCTGATTGAAGATAAAATGCATGCAAGATCTGTATGACCATATTCTATGGTTACACAACAACCTCTTGGTGGGAAAGCTCAAAACTGAGGTCAAAGATTTGGGGAAATGGAAGTGTGGGCTCTTGAAGCATATGCTGCTGCTAATATTCTACAAGAAATGATTACAATCAAATCTGATGATGTTGTTGGTAGAACTCAAGCATATGAAGCAATTGTTAAAAATGCTCCTATTAGAAAACCAAATATACCTGAATCATTCAATGTATTAATAAAAGAATTACAAGCAATCGGACTTGATTTAGATCTGTTAGATAAACATGAACTAGAAGATAAAGAAGGATTAGCTCAAGCTAGATATGATGAAATAATTGCAATAGAACAAAAAGTTCTAAAAGAAAAAGCAGATGCTGAAAAAAAAGCAAAGGAAGATAAAGAAAAATAATACAAGATTGCTGAATAAGCATTGAATAAAAAAATAATATAATCCTTCTGCCTTATAAAGTATATAAGGTAGAAGCTTAGAACTTTTTAGTATCTAATAAATAATAAATGTTTGATAAAAGTTTAGATAACTTTCTCAATGATAAAATCACAGACTTTTCTGAAATCGGTAAAAATATTGGTAAAAAAGATATTACTGAAGGGAAAAATCTTGATAATCTTGCATGAATCTCATTAGGAGTATCTTCACCTGAAAGAATCAGATCACTTTCTCACGGGAAAGTATTAATATCTGAAACGATCAATTATAGAACTCAAAGACCTGAAAGAGGAGGTCTGTTCTGTGAACAAATCTTCGGGCCAAGAAAAAATTATGAATGTGCTTGTGGAAAATATAAAAGAATTAGATATAAAGGTATCGTTTGTGAAAGATGTGGAGTTGAAGTAACAAAAACATCTGTAAGAAGAGATAGAATGGGCCATATTGAACTATATGCTCCTGTTGCTCATATCTGGTATTTAAAATCAGTACCTTCTAGAATTGGTCTATTATTAGATCTTCCAGTAAAAAAATTAGAACAAGTAGTATACTTTGCATCATATATTATTACTGATGTATTTGAAGATAAAAGAGAAGAAGCTTTAAGAGATGTTGAAGACAGATTTAAAGTTGCAAAAGCAGAAATGCAAAAAGATCTTCAAAGAGAAGTAAATGAATTAAAAATTAAAAAAGAAGCAGGTGAATTAACTGCTAAAAAATTCGCTACTGAAGAAGCTCATTTAATGTCTAGATTAGATGATCTTGTAGAAGAATTTGAAGGATTAAGAGATGGTCTAAAAAATCTTAATACTGGTGAAGTTGTTGGTGAATTAGAATATAGAGTACTAGAATCTAAATTCCCTCATGTATTCAAAGGTGGTACGGGTGCTGAATACTTAAAAGAACTATTATCTAGAATCGATTTATTAAAATTTATCGAAGATCAAGAAATTGCTCTAAAAACAGCTACTCAAGTAAAATTAAAGAAAATTTTACAAAAAATTAAATTGGCTTCAAATCTACTTAAATCAGGTCAAAGACCAGAATGGTTTATACTAGAAGCGTTACCAATTATACCACCAGATCTAAGACCAATGATTCAATTAGATGGTTGAAGATTTGCTTCATCTGATCTAAATGACTTATATAGAAGAGTTATTAACAGAAATAACAGACTGAAAAAACTTATTGAACTTGGTGCACCTGACGTTATTCTAAAGAATGAAAAAAGAATGCTGCAAGAATCAGTAGATATGTTAATTACTGGTGAAACAAGAACAAACAGATCAGGTTTTGTTACTGCTAATAAGAAAAAACTAAAATCACTTACTGAAATATTAAAAGGGAAACAAGGTCGTTTCAGACAAAACTTACTTGGGAAAAGGGTAGATTACTCTGCAAGATCGGTTATTGTTGTTGGTCCTAACCTAAATATGGATGAATGTGGGATTCCTAAAAAAATGGCATTAATTCTATTTAAACCATTTGTAATCGCTCAATTAATCGAACACGGTTATGTTTATAATATTAAACATGCTGAAAAATTTATTGAAAGAGGTTCAAAAGAAGTTTGGGATTCTCTAGATGAAGTAATTGAAGGAAAATTTGTTCTTATGAACCGTGCTCCTACTCTGCATAGACTTTCAATTCAAGCCTTTAAGCCAGTGCTTATTGAAGGGAAAGCAATTCAATTACATCCACTAACTTGTACTGCATTTAATGCCGATTTCGATGGGGATCAAATGGCTGTACATTTACCTATTACTGATAAAGCTCAAGCGGAAGCAAGAGATTTAATGGTTACTTCTAAAAATCTATTAGCTCCAGCTTCAGGTGAACCTATTGTTACTCCTTCTCAAGATATGATTCTTGGTTGTTACTATGTAACTGCTATGGATGAAACAGGAAAAGGTGCATGAAAAATCTATAAAGATTTAAATGATGTAGCAAATGCATTTGACGCAGATGTTTTAGGTATGAAATCACCAATAAAAATTAGATTAAATGGTGAATTAGTTGAAACAAACTATGGTAGATTATTATTTAATGAAATTGTACCAAATGAGTTAGGATTCATTAATGAAAAACTAACAAAAGGGGTATTAAAAAGAATTTTATCACAATCTTTTGAAGAATTAGGTGGAGCAGTTACTGCAAAATTTGTAAATGATATTAAAGATTTTGGTTTCGCTAATTCTACTATTTCAGGTTTATCTATATCAAAAGATGATATGGTTGTACCAGATATTAAAAAAGAATTACTTGAAGCAGCTGGTGAAAAAGTTAAATATATTCAAAAACATCATTGGAATGGTTTCTTAACTGAAGAAGAAAAATATAAACAATCAATTGTTATATGGGCTGATGTTAAAAAAGTGATTGAAACGAGTATGAAGGAACTCTTTGGTAAGAAAAATCATATCTATCATTTTATTGATTCTGGTTCAAGAGGGAACTGGGGGAATATTACACAATTGTGTGGGATGAAAGGTTTAGTAGCTTCAACAAGTGGTGCTACAATTGAACTTCCAATTAAATCTACTCTAAAAGAAGGGTTCTCTTCTCTAGAATACTTTATTGCAACTCATGGTTGAAGAAAAGGTAAATCAGATACTGCACTGAAAACTGCACAATCTGGGTACTTAACAAGAAGACTTGTTGATTCTTCTCAAAATATTGTTGTTAAAGAAGATGATTGTTCTACTGTTCATTACAAAACTGTTACTAAAGGTGAAAAAATGGGTAGTTTTGATGAAAAATTCGATGATAGAATTTATTCTCATACTATTGCTACTCCAGTATTAGATGAAAAAGGTGATGTATTATTTGAAGCAAATACGGTTATTGATATTCCTACATTAAAAGCATTAAATGAAAACAATGTTTGAGAAGTAAATATTAGATCAGTATTAACATGTGAAACTAATGGTTGAGTATGTAAAAAATGTTACGGTCTTGATTTATCTACTACAAGAGAAGTTAAAATCGGTGATCCAGTTGGTGTAGTTGCTGCACAATCTATTGGTGAACCTGGTACTCAGTTAACGATGAGAACGTTTCACTCGGGTTGAGTTGCCAAAGAAGGTTGAGATATGACACAAGGTTTAGCAAGAGTTGAAGAATTACTTGAAGCGAGACAACCAAAGCTTGCTGCAGAAATTTCTGATTTAGATGGTATAATTTCTATTGAACCAAAAGAAAAAGAACTAATAGTTACTGTAACAGCTGAAGAAATAATGGAAGATGAATATTACTTTGATGAATTCTTTGATGTAGCTGTTAAAGTTGGTCAAGAAATTAAAGTAAAACAAATTCTTGCAAGATCTAATAAAGATAAACAAAAAATTACATCTAGATTCGCTTGAGAAATTAAATCAATTTCTGAAGGATGTATTGTAATTATTGATAAAGAAAATAGATCATTTGAGTATTCATTTGATATTGGTCAAACTATTAAAGTTAAAGACTGAGATAGAGTAAAAGTTGGGCAACAAATCACTGATGGTTCTCTGAATCTTCAAAAATTAATGGATGTTGCTGGTGTAATTACTGCTGAACAATATATTGTTGATGAAATTAAAGCAATTTATTCATCTCAAGGTCAAACTGTTAATTCTAAACATATTGAATTAGTTGTAAGACAAATGTTCTCAAGAGTAAGAGTTAATTCAAAAGGTGATACACCTTTCTTCCCTGGAGATATTGTAGATATTATCAAATTCAAATCTGAAAATGATAGATTATTACAAGAAGGGAAAAAACCTGGTATTGCTGAAAGACTATTACTTGGGATTACAAAAATTTCACTTTATACTGACTCATGGTTATCTGCAGCTTCATTCCAAGAAACTGTTAGAGTACTTGTTGAAGGATCAGTATCTGGGAAAATCGATAAATTTAAAGAAATGAAAGAAAACGTTATTATTGGTAGACTGATTCCTGCTGGGAAACATTATACTGGTGAAGATGGTTTCAATCCTGACGCTGAATATTTCGATCCAGAATCAGATGAAGTTGATGTTTCTCAAAAACATCTTGAAGAAGTTCAAGTTGTTATGGAAAATGAATCAAATTTCTAATTCCAATTTTAAACAAAAAAACACTCGAAAGAGTGTTTTTTTGTTTTTGAATTAAAAATAACTATAATTAAATATAATTTTATAGCTAAATACTTCTTTATGATAAATATTTTAAAATTACTATTATTTGTTTTGATTTTATTATGAACTACAACTAATTCTTTAGCACTTTCTGTTGGTATGACGTGTCCGGCAAGCTGTTCAACTAGATTAATAATAGATATTAATCTTATACCTTTGTTAGTATTCTTTATGTTATTTTGATTAGTAACGTATTTCATAAGATGAAATAAGAGAGTATCTATAAAGTATTTATTGTATGTTTTTACTTTTGTTCCTTTATATTATTCTTTTCAAACATCTAATTATATCTCTTGTGGCTCAGGATGTTCAGCTTCATGATTGTTTTATATATTTAGCTATTTACCAAACCTGGAACAACCGATGTATTCTTTATTAAAGGAATCGAATGCTATACTTTATTTTATAGAACATGTATATTTGTCAGCTTTAATTTGATCTTTCATATTATATATTTTTATAATGATTATTTGAAAAAATAAATAAATTTTAGAGTTTTTTTTAATTATTAATTACTTATATATGTCTAGATTAAATATAAAACAGTTTATTTTCGCAATTTTCATACTATTTACTTGATTAGGAAGTATACTATATCTTGAATCATATGTTTACGAAAAATGAGAATCAATTATTGAAACAAAATATATTATTGTATTAACTTTTATATTTCTTGTTACCCGTATAACTTCGTTTATACTTTTTTGAGAATCATTAAAGATTAAAAATAGTATTAAAAATATAATTTTAAAAATTATCTTTGCATTCGTAAATACCTTAATATTTTCAGCTATTTTTCTTTTTGTAAGAAATTGGTAAAAAAACTCCTGAATTTCAGGAGTTTTTTAGTTTTTACATATCATTTAACATTTTTAGAACATCATCAGCATCAGTGTCTCCATCTTTTGCTTCTTCTGCTGCTATTTTCTTTTTATTATCTTTTGTTTGAAAATCTTGCCATTCAATAAGATGTTTCTCATTGAGTTGTTTGATTTCTTGTTGGTATTTTGTTTCTAATTCTTCAAGTTTATTTTTTTCTGTATCTAGTATACTATAAAGTCTATCAACTTGTTCATCAGTCATTGAAGGCATGATGTCAAACCAATATTGTCTTTCGTTATCATCCATTGAATCAGTATCCAGGATCAATGCTACTAGTTCAGAGTATTGTGCTTGAGTTTCATCAGAAATAACAAATTTTTTTCCGTTATGATTTACGTCAGCCATATTTTTTTTGTCATATAATAAATTTGAATATTTATATCGCAAAATATTCACGTTCTAGATAAGTATATCAAACCTTTTTAAAATTTGCAAAAAAAAAATAGTAATTATAATAAGTTTAAGTTGATATTTATCAAAAACATTTTTTAAAATTTTACAAATATTCTATATGTTACTTGTATATTTAGGAATTTATACATTCTGATTAGTCGTAGTATGGGCATTGTTTATTGTTTCTAAGATACATGCATACAAATTTAAAAATTTTTCTCATAACATTGTACGAGTAACAAACTTATTATTTACATTTTTATTACTTTTAAGTATTTTAGGTTATTTATTCATTTTTATGAATTATGACTATAAAGAAACAGTTCAATTAGATTTTTCAGAAAAGAAACATTTTTCAGAAGTAGATTATTAATAAAAAATTATGGCTAGCATATTTACTAAAATAATTAATAGAGAAATTCCAGCAGAGATAATATTTGAAAATAATAATATTATAGTAATAAAGGATATAAATCCAGAAGCAAAAACTCACTTACTTATTATACCAAAAGAGGAGATTCCTAGTATTAATGATCTGACTATAAAAGATAATAATCTATTAATTGAATTATTTGAAGTTGCTAAGAATATAGCAAAAGAACTTAATATAGAAGAATGATATAAGTTACATTTTAATGTTTGACCAAAAGAACAAGATGTAATGCATATTCATTTACATCTGTTATCAAATATATAATAAAACTGAAAAATAAAAATGAATAAAAATAAACTTGTACTTGTTATCATTCTTGGTCTAATAGGAATATTCATTGTTTGGATAATATTAAATCTAAACTCTGATAAAACTCAAACATGAAATCAAACGAAATCTGTAGCGGAATTCCATATTTGGTTATATAATGATTGAGTCGAAGGAATGACAGATACTTTAGCTAAATTTAAAGAAAAAAGTATTGCTTATAAAAGTACTCAATTTAAAATTGAAACTTTTAATGATTATGAAGATTATACATTAGCATTAACATCTGCATTTGCACAAGGGAAAGGACCAGATATGTATGAAATAAATAATTCTGAAAAAAATTGAGTATTATTTTATAATTCAGATGGTATTCAACCAGATATAATTAATCCAAATGATTTTAGAAAAACATATAATGGAGTGTTTTCTGATGATTTAATTGACGTACAAGAATATACTGAGGATTGAGAAATACAAAAAGTTGAATATTTAAGAGGGATACCTGTAGGTTTTGAAACATTGGGGATTTTTTATAATAAAGCTAAAAGAATTAAAGCCTCAGATTTTTATTCTTTGTCATCATTAAATACAAAAATTGATGATTTAAAAAATAGTAGTCCAAATACATCACCTATAGCTATTTGAAATGGTTCAACAGTAAAAAATTCATCAGAAATCATCAAACAATTTTTCTTACTGGAAAATGCTATAGTTTGACTTGAGGATGTTACTTGAGCAAAAATGAAATCTCCATTAACATCATATATGTTATTTTGAGATGAAAATTGAGATAATTGATACAATGAGAATTATTCTGATATGATTAGTTTAAATAAAACTTGAGTTGATCTATTTGTTAGAAATGAAACTTTTATGTTAGTCTGATATCCAAGAGACTTATATGATATTGATAATAAGTGATTTAATAAAGGATTATTGGCTGCAGAACCATTTCCATTCTATAATCTTGCAGAAGGTACAACATCTATCAAATATGATTATTTTGTAAAAAATAAAAATTCTGAAAACACTGAACTTTCAGATGCATTATTTCAATATCTTACAAGTGATAACTGAGCTGATGAATATCTTAAAAATTATTCATATTATTTACCAGCATTATTATCATTAGAATCAGATAAAATAGAAGATAAAATTATTGATAAATATAACATTACATTATGAGATTTTTATAATCCAGATCACTTATTACAGTCATTCAATGTTGGTGTGAAAAATATGTTTGATAGAGAAATTATAAAAGTATTGGATAATACTTCAAATTATATAGATGCATTTAATGGATTAAGAACAGAAATTGTATGTAAATCTTCAAAATACACAACGTTGGAAGGATTATCTAATTCATGTGAATAAAAAAAGAGTATAATTTATTTATACTCTTTTAAATTTAAATATTAAATATAAAAATGTACGCATATATTCATATCCCATTTTGTGATCAAAAATGTAGTTATTGTCGTTTTGCTTCTATAGGTTCGTTACAGGATTTACAAATAGAAACATATGTACAAAGCCTTATTTCTGAAATAGAATCATCAAAGTTAGTACAAAATATTAGACCACTCAAAACCTTATATTTCTGATGAGGAACTCCAGGTGTATTAAAAGAAACACAAATCAAAAGAATCATATCGGCTACTGAAAATAAATATGGTTTTGCTAAAAATATAGAACTAAATCTTGAAACGACTCCATTTAATGTGAATCCAGAGAATGTTCAAGCCTGGGAAAAACTTTGAATAAATAGAATTAGTATGTGAGTACAGACACTTAACAATGCTGCACTTAAGGAAATTCAAAGAGGAAATAAATGAAATATAATTACTGCATTGGATAATTTAAAAAATTCTAAGATAAAAAATATTTCTATAGATTTCATTGTATGACTTCCATATGTAGAAAAATGAGAAATATTAGAAGATATAAAATATATATTATCTCAATATGAATGTATTACTCATATATCTGTGTATATGTTAGAGGAATATTATGAACCAGATATGATAATAGAAAGTATCTATGATAATATTACTTATCCAGATAACTGGAGAAATATGTGATTATTAGAAAAGGATTTTTCAGCTGAATATCAAAGTATAAAAAAATATTTAGTTTCAGTATGATACAATAGATATGAAATTTCTAATTATGCTAAACCAGGATATGAATGTAAACATAATCAAAGTTACTGGGAGCATTGAGAAGTAGTATCGTTTTGATTATGAGCATATGGATATGTAAATAATATGAGATATAGAAATAGTGATAATTTTATTGATTATTATGCAAGAAAAAAAATCATTTCTGAAAAAAATAATTCTAATGATATATTTTTAGAATCTGTAATGTTCTGACTCAGAACATCATGAATAAATATTGAATTAGAAAAAAAATTAGATACAAAAAAAATTAAATATTTTTTAGAAGAAAAATATTTAATCAGAGAGAATAATCTATTACAATTAACAGATAAAGCAGTACCTGTTATGGATTATATATTGAGTGAAATTATATAAATAAGGCAATTATTAAATAAAAAAAAAGATATTTCTTATAGAAATATCTTTTTTTAACTTAATTAGTCAGTTAATTGAACTTTGATATGGTCAAATAAATGATTTACTAAATCGTCTAATTTTTTGAAATCTTCTCTTTCAGATCTGTAAGAGTTTCCATCGAAGTTTGCTTGAACTTTCCCGTTGAATTCACCTTTTTTATTTTTTTCTAGTGTTAATTCAAGTGAACCTTCTGAATCTTCTTTATTGAATTTTTTTAGGTAACTATCTAATTTGTTATTTAAGTTTGCTTCAACAAGTCTATCAATTACTTCTTTCGAATCTTCTAAGTGTGCGTCTACGTGTATTTTTACTTGTAATTCCATAGTATCAACGTTTTAAAAATTAATGTATAAATATTTTATCATACTTCCTATCAAATGCAAGAATTTGAATATGATTTATGAAATTTTAGTTTGAAATAATTAAATTTTACTGTATATTTAAACAAATTCTTGCTCAAAATAGCATAGAAGTACAAATTAGAAATAAGAAAAAATAAACAATGAAATACGAAAAAGTAATAGGTTTAGAAATACATATGAGAGTGAAATCAAAAACAAAAATGTTTTGTGGTTGTAAAAACTCTCTTGCTTTAGGTGAAGAACCAAATGCAAATGTTTGTCCTGTCTGTATGGCTTTTCCTGGTATGTTACCAACACTTAATGAAGAAGTAGTGAAACTAGGTTTATTATGAGGTATGATGATGGATTGTGAAGTAAATCAATATTCACGCTTTGATAGAAAGACATACTATTATCCAGACAATCCAACAAGTTTTCAAATAACTCAATTATATGATCCTATTGTATGATATGGTTCAGTTAAAACTCTTGTAAATGGAGTCGAAAGAGATTTTGCGATTCATCATATGCACTTGGAAAATGATGCAGGGAAATTAACTCATGGAGGTTGAAAAACTCTCTGTGATTATAATAGAGCATGAGCTCCATTAATGGAAATAGTTACTGATCCTGTTTTTCAAGATAAAGAAGAAGTAATGGAATTCTTAAGAGAATTACAAAAAATGATGAGAGCAGCTGGAGTATCAGATGCTGATATGGAAAAAGGTCAAATGAGATGTGATGTAAACTTATCTATACGTCCAGAAGGTACAACTGAATTAATGCCTAGAACGGAACATAAAAATGTAAATAGTTTTACTGCTATTGGGAGACTTATAGATTTTGAATATAAAAGACAATTAAAAGTTGTCGAATCAGGGTGAGAAGTAGATCAAGATACAAGAGGTTGGGATGATGAATCTGGAACTTCTACCGTTCAAAGATCAAAAGAAAATGCTATGGATTATAGATATTTTCCAGAACCAGATTTATTACCTTTAAATCTTTCAGATGAATTTGTAAACGAAATTGAAAAATTAAAAGTTGAATTACCTATTACAAGAAGACTACGTTATCTAAATGAATATAAACTAGGAGTGGATGATGCGAGAATTCTTACAGCGGATAAAGAAATTTCAGATTATTATGAAGAATTAGTGACATTAACTAATGATCCTAAAAAATCATGTAGTTATGTAACTACTATATTATTAGCTATTATTAAAGATTCAGAAGAATTAAATTCTATAGAGGATTTAAAATTTGAAGTATCTCAATTAGCAAAAGTTATTGAACTAGTAAATAAAGATGAATTATCATCTACTAATTCTAAATTAGTTATAGAAGAGCTTGTCCTCAATGGTTGAAATGCTGATGATATCGTTGATGCAAAAAAACTAAGACAAAAAAATGATCTAGGAGCATTAGAAGCTCTTGTTGATGAAGTTATTGCAAATAACCCTAAACAAGTAGATGATTACAAAGGATGAAATGAAAATATATTTGGATTCTTTGTATGACAATGTATGAAAGCATCAAGAGGACAATGAAACCCTAAAATTTTCAATGAATTATTAAAGAAAAAATTAGGATAATAAGATAATTATAATTTAAAGCTATACTTTGAAAAAAGTCTAGCTTTTTATTTTTCTCAAATTTTGCGTGAGTTTAGAAAGTATGATATTCTTATATTAGTTAAGTTTCTCAATAAACATGAGAAACATATTAATATATACTTATTAAATAGGAATATAATGCTTTCACAAGTAACTAATTTTTTGAAAAAGAATAAAAAGATAATGTATTATCTTAGTTTTTTTACGATTATTTATTTCATACTATGAGATAGTGCTTTTGCATCAGAAGCTACTAAAACATCATGAGCCGAGGCTGCGCTTACAGTTGTTGAATGATTATTAAAATGAGTATCAGCTATTCTGGCAATTCTTACTTATTTAGTTACTTTATTTCTCGACCCTTCATGGGTTAATGGTTCATTTTTTGGTTTAACTGAAAAATTTAGAACTATTTGGATAATGGTTTCAAATGTAGTATATTTTATATTTGCTGTGTTATTAGTCTGGATAGCATTTATGAATATTATTTGAAAAGAAGGTGATAAATATCAATTAAAACAAGCTCTCCCAAAATTTGTAGTTTGAGTATTAATTGTACCTTTTTCTTGGTTTATAGTTCAAGCAGTATTATCAATATCTGCAGTATTAACTGTTTCAGCAATTACATTACCTTATGATACATTTTCAGATTATCAAACAAGAGTAAATGAAATTGATGTGAAAAATAATTGTACTATCAATATTTGAGGCTTGATTTGAGCTACTAAAGATGCAGCTGATACAACTATTGCATGAGATAAAAAGAATCAAGTTTTAACTTGTGACGATAGTACTACAAAATTTAAAAACATATTTGATTGATGATGAGATGCAAACAGTACTATATTTGCTACTGTATCAACGTATACTTTTTGAATTTTAAAAATTGATAGACTAGATGATTTAGATTTTAATGAAATTAAAGCAACTATTAGGACTGTTGCAGATGTAGTTATTAAGGTAGTAATAGATTTTCTTTTTGTGCTTATATATGCAATTTTAATGATAGCTCTCTGATTAGTATTAATGATTAGAGGAATATATTTATGGTTATATATTATGTTCTCTCCATTATTCTGACTTATGTATTTTTTTGATAAAAATGGTTCATGAGAATGATTTTTTGAAAAATTTAATTTTAAAGAATTCTTTGCATTAGCAATGGTTCCAGTCTATTCAATGTTGGCTCTTAGTTTTGGTCTATTATTTATGTACGTTGTTTGAACGTGAATGACGAGTGGTGATGATGCTATTGAGCTTAAGGCTACTAATGGTGGAGCAGATTCAGAATTTTTATTATGAAAATGATGAAGTAATGAATTTAGCCTCAAAGTAAAAGGATCTTTAGGTGCTTGATGAAAAGAAGTATTGAATGATGTATGATCATTATTTGCTGATACGGGTACTGGTTCATTATGAGTTATTTGAACACTTATTATTCAATTTTTCTGAATAGTTGTACTATGGTGAACAATTATGGCTGCGATGAGAAGTTCTTCCATAACAAAAGCTATTGTTGAACCAATACATCAATTTGGTACACAAGTATGAAGTATTATGGCAAAAGCTCCACAAAATGTTCCAATATTTTGAGGGCAAAGTATGAAATCTATGGGTAATGTAGCTCAAAAAGTATGAGGACATATTGAATCAAAAAATCTAGATAGAGCAAATGATTTTGCATCTAAACATATGAAATTTTTAGATGCAGACACTATGAATAATATAGCGAATGTAAAGAAAATTTGAACTAACTTAGATAGTATAAGTGCTATTTGACCGGAATTATCAACAGAATGGAAAAAATTTCTTGGTACAGTTGGTACGGTAGAAAAATGAGGTTCAATTAAAGATTATCAAGATATATTACAAAAATTTTGAAATATTAAAGGTATAGATTTAAAAGAATTAAAAAATATTAATACTGCAGGAGGATTTCATAAAGCTGTAAATGATATTGAATCAAAAATTGATGCGAGAGATAAAACACTTTGAGCATTTAAATGAACATCTGTAGCTGGAATTTATGATCAAAAGAGGGAAGATATGAATAAAGGTATGCAAGAATTAGCAACTAATTGAACTGCAACTACTTCTAATACAAGTGCTAATAATGAAAAAATAGCAGCTATAAGTAAGAATAATGGAGATACTAACTATTATGATATTAGTATTTGAAATGATTCTGTTGCACAAGTAAGTGAATGAGATATTATCAAAATTCCTTGATTAGATAATATAGAAACTCAAATTAAATCTTTAACAGATAAATTATGAGGTTTATATAAAGGTGATATAAAAAATAAAGATAAATTAAAAGAATTTATTACAGCTGAAACTAAAATTTCTAATACAGGACAATTAGAAACTATAGCACAATGAATTCAACAAAAAAGAAAAGAAGATGCAGTTACTGAAGAAGGTGATGCAGAATAAGACAAAATAAAAAACCCTTTCGGGTTTTTTATTTTGTCTGGAATTTTTGAAAAATTTCTTGATATTCAACTATTTCAACATCATCATATATTAATTTTTTAATTCATACATCTTCTATTGAATCTAAAACTAAATATTTCTTTCAATCGACAGGAACTTTATTAAGTTTATTGATTTCTTTTTTAAGTTCTATTTTTTCAGTTACTTGAGAATAATGTAAACATAAACCATCTTCTTCTGTTTTTCAATAGAATGTAAAATCAAATGTTCCATTTAAGCCAGAATATACCTTATATCAGTTATATGTTAATAATTGATAGAGTAAGTTTTCTTTTAATTGATTGTTAGAAAGGGAATACTTACTAATACTATTTCTTATACCGTTATCTGTGAAATAATATTTAATACGACTCGATATAATTTTTTCTTTTTTGAAGTCATATTTATGAACTGGTTTTATAATTTTTGATCTCAGTGAAAAATTAATATAATCAATCGTTGTTTTTAATGTAATATGTTGTATTTCACTGAGTCATTTTTGTAATTCTCTCAATGATATATGATTATATAATTTTGCTAAATATGTCATAGTGAGTTGATACATTTCTATATCTTTTATTGAAAAAGTTATAAATATATCTTTTGTGTACATATCTGATACTATGAGATCAAGATAATTTCTCACTAAATTATTATTACTTGAATGAATTATTTCTGGTAATACTCAATGAGATACAGTTTCAGTATTTTTAAAATGAGTATTTAATTCTGGAAGATATTCTAATTCAGGAATTCAAGGTATTTGAATAGTATTTCAAATTAATATTACTTTGAAATTATTTTTATGATTATAAATATATTGAATAAAATCTTTTATTTCAGGAATTTTATTAAAATCTGATAATATTATTAATTTAATATTATTGTTATATTTTAATGATTGATTTAATTGATTTATTAATATTTTTCAGTTAGTAACTTCTGATACTAAAAAAGATTTATGAAAGAAAAAAACTTTATTATCTAGCTTGGTTTTTAATAAGAAATCCCTTATAAATGATAATTTTCATGATTTATGATGTCATGACAGTATAATCATTCTTTTGTTATTGAGGAGATTTGTTAATTCTTCTAGGTATTTTTTATGAGATCTAAATACTATAGATTTCAGTAATTTAGAGATTTGATTATCTTGAAAAATAGTCATTTTGTATAATTATAATACTATATTAATATAAAATATTATGTAAATAATAAAATAATTGTCAAATTATATAATTATTGATTGATTAATAATGAATAAATCTTTATTTTTAGTAAATTTTACGTATAATCTGCGGGAATTTATATATAAATATGTTTTATAAATGGAAAAACAAATTAGCTTATTATTACAGGAAGTTATTCAAGAAAAATATTCATTTTTTTTAGAAGATTTACAATTAAAATTTCCACCTAAAAAAGATTTAGGTGATTTTGCATTTAATTGTGCACGTTTATCTAGGGATCTTAAGAAAAGTCCACTTGTAATTGCGGATGAATTATCTCAGATACTTGAAAATCATGATTTAATTGATTCTGCTGAACTTTCTTGACCTTACATAAATCTAAAAATTTCAAAAACTATTTTTACAGATGCATTTGCAGAAATGTTTAATGATAAAGAAAATTTCTTGTCACCAAAAATCACATCAAATGAAACGTTAGTAGTAGATTATATTTGAGCAAATGTATGAAAACCACTTCATATTGGTCATATATGTACACCTATACAAGGTCAAGTGATGATTAATTTATATCATAAATTATGATATGATGTTATCTCTGATAGTCATATTTGAGACTGGGGGATTATATTCTGAAAACTTATTACTGCCTATAAGCTTTGGTGAGATGAATCAAGACTAACTGAAAATGCAGTAGATTATCTATTAGAACTCTATGTAAAAATAACTGCTGAAGTGAAAGAAAATCCTGAATTAGAACAAAGAACTCGTGATGAATTTAAGTTATTGTCAGAAGGGAATAGTGACTCTAAAAAGATATGGGCTGAGTTTACATCTCACTCTATTGAAGCAATGAACAAACAATTAAACAGATTGAATGTATTTCCTCAATATAACATTTGAGAAAGTTTTTATGAAGGTCTTGGATTACCAAAGATGGAAAATTATCCAGATCTAGAAACTGATATGCATACAATTGTAAATGAATTAGTTGAAAAATGAATTGCTACAAAAAATGAAGATAATTCTGTATGAGTAGTTTTTCCCGATGAAACCAAACTATCATCATGTATTTTACAAAAAAGAGATGGAACTCATGGTTATCTAGCAAGTGACCTTGCTACTATAAAATATAGAATGCAAAACTGG
>Ga0233426_10000720_pt1 | contig 33353 bp, 27 predicted proteins | sample SI_118_April2016_6_FD_179875 | JGI IMG/M metagenome (GOLD analysis project Ga0233426, IMG submission 179875) | Seawater microbial communities from Saanich Inlet, British Columbia, Canada - SI_118_April2016_10_MG | ecosystem: Environmental > Aquatic > Marine > Inlet | place: Canada: British... | reverse complement strand
CACCATAAAGTGGCCAGGCTTTGACATCATAAGTTGACCGAAAATAACAAAAAGGGCCTGCTTTGAGACAAAACTCTTATGTATGGAACGATAAAATTGTGTATGGCACCATAAAGTGGCCAAATATTGTAACTATAAGTTGGCCTTTCTTTAACGGGTGTATGCTGAAACCTATTAGATACATGCACAAAAATATACTATACAAATATCCAGTATATTTTGCCTATTGACAGATTTTGTGCGCACTTTAAGATAAAGCTGTGCGCATTTACATTCTACTGTTTTTTAAATTACTATATAAATCAGTCAGTTGTTTAAAAGCATGGAAGTTTAACGCGCAATACTAAGAAGATTAATGCGCATGCGCACTTTGTTTTGGGAAGGAGTCCAAGAATCATGAATAAAAACCAAACAAACCATATACTTACCGCCACTTTCCTAAAACAGTGAAAGCGGGGAAATGCGCATGCGCAATATACAAATGTTATACGCAAAACGGAGTTTGGGTGAAATTTTTACCATTAATATTCATTTTAATTAGTTTCACTCAATTAGTTAAAGCACAAAATATAAGTTCTTTCAAAATACCTAGAAGTAGTGTAATCGAGATTAAAGATCCTATTTCCGATAGGGTTTACCCCATATTCATAAAGCTACCCGCTTCATATAAGCGGAATAATGAAAAATCATATCCTGTCATTTATTTAACGGATGCTTGGTACAGTTTTCAAATCGTTTCTGGTGCCACTCGTTTCCCAATGAATTCAGGTAAAATGCAGGAAGCGATAATTGTTGGGGTTTCATATTCAAAAGGTTCTAAAGGACCCTCAAGCCGCGTTCGTGATTTTACTCACAAGAAAGACACTAGTTGGAAACTTCAAACTGGAAAGGCCCTTGAACATGCTACTTTCATAGAAGGTTCAATCTTCCCATTTATCAAATCTCACTACAGGGTAAATAATTCACGTACTTATGTAGGTAATTCTCTGGGTGGCTTATTTGGTGCTTATATCTTTTTAACTAAACCAGATATGTTTAATAACTATATTTTAGGTAGTCCGTCGGTTTGGTATAATAACAGTGATATTCTTAAACTTAAGTCAAAGCCCAATCTAAACATACACAATATATTTATTGCTGTCGGTGCTAGGGAAACTATTGAGCTCGATTCCCTGCAACATGATATGGTCAATGGTGCAAATAAGCTTGCGTCAAAGCTATCTGGGGAACAATTTCCAAATGTAAAAGTTAAGCTCTTGACAGTTGAGGGTGCAAACCATGAAACAGCGTTTCCAACCACTGCAATCCAAGGGCTGTATTGGCTGTTCAAAAAACAGTGATAATTGCACATAACAAGTTACTCAAACGGACGCTAAACAGTTGGCTCGCACTCGTTCCTCGTACATTTTAGCCAACAATTTCGCGCCGCTTAGTAAGGCGTTATGTGCACTATAAAAGTCTTTCAATCTATTTCGTCGATCGCCTCCCCTATGGCGTTGACCACCAAGTCTATCTCTGCTGCCGTTGTTGAAAAAGGCAGACCAAGTTGCAAAGTGTCTCCACCATAGCGAACATAAAATCCTTTTTCCCAACACTTCATTGCGGCTTCAAAAGGCCGTTTAGCAGGCTCACCAGGCAAAGATTCCAATGTCACACCCGCCGCGGCGCCATAATTGCGAATATCTACCACATGCTTACTGCCCTTTAAACTGTGTATAGCCTTTTCTAAAATTGGCGCCATAGTAGCTACTTGCTCAAAACTGTGTTCTTTTTCTAGTAAATCAAGTGTTGCCAAACCAGCAGCACAGGCCAGCGGATGTCCAGAATATGTATAGCCATGTGGAAATTCGATCATATAATCCGGTCCACCACTGTCCATAAAGGTATCGTAGATTTCCTGCTTGGCAATCACAGCCCCCATCGGAACTGATCCATTAGTTAACTGCTTTGCCACATTTATCATATCAGGCACAACACCATACTCTTGGGCAGCGGTTGGGGCACCAATACGGCCAAAGGCAGTAATCACTTCGTCAAAGATCAGTAGGATTTGGTGTTGGTCGCATATCTCACGTAACCGCTTTAGATAACCCACTGGTGGAGGTATGACACCGGCCGAACCTGCCATGGGTTCTATGATTACCGCAGCAATATTACTGGCATCATGCAGCGCAATCATAGTTAGCAAATCATCGGCAAGATGCGCACCGTGCTCAGGCATACCACGGCTAAATGCATTCTCTGGTAATAACGTGTGCGGCAGATGATCCGCTTCAAGAGTCTGACCAAAGGTTGCTCTATTCCCCAAAATACCGCCTACACTGATACCTCCAAAGTTGACGCCATGATATCCTTTACCTCGCCCAATCAAGCGTGTCTTTGACGCCATACCTTTTTTACGCCAATAAGCTCGTGCTAATTTTAACGATGTATCGGCGCTCTCAGAACCTGAACCAGTATAAAATACGCGATTAAGGCCCTCGGGCATGAACTGAGTTATTCGCTCAGCTAACTGAAAAGATTTTGGGTGTCCAAACTGAAATCCACTAAAAAAATCTAACTTGGTGGTTTGCTCAGAAATAGCTTTTGCAATCTCCGATCGGCAGTGGCCAAGGCCGGTGGTCCACAGCCCCGAGAGTCCATCAAAAATATCTCGACCATCGGCCGATTTGAGATAGCGGCCCTTAGCTGAAACTATCATTCGTGGATTTTTTTTAAACTCACGATTACCACTAAAAGGCATCCAGTGAGCATCAAATTGTTCCTTAGTCACACCAGCATTATCATAGAACTGAGCATCTTTAGCGGAATGTTGCGTTTTAAATAGATGTTTAAGCATAGTAATAGATACCCAGAAGATTGTAATTTAAATAATTATATGCCAGATTACACAGCTTAAGCATACCCCTCGGGGGATATATTGTACCAATAATGTTTGCTACTAAAACAACATGTAAACCAGTGATCTGAAAACATAATTTTAAAACACCCTGAGGTAACCATGCCCTATAAAACCATTACCTATAGCATCAAAGAGCACATATTGACCCTTACCCTGGCACGCCCAGATCATCTAAATGCATTTACCATTGAAATGAGTCTTGAACTTATTGATGCCTTTAACAGAGCCAGTGAAGACGATGAGGTAGGTGCCGTAGTGGTGACCGGTGCCGGCAAAGCGTTTTGTGCAGGTATGGATTTAAATAGTGCTGGTAATGTCTTTGGTTTAAACGAGTCATTGAAGCCAACCTTGGAAGATTTGCGTGAGCGTTACCATGAACCAGAAATAGAAGATGGTGTGCGCGATTCTGGCGGACGTGTAGTGTTGGCAATGTATGACTGCAAAAAACCTATCATCGGTGCTATTAATGGCGCTGCAGTAGGTATTGGGGCCACCATGGCCTGTGCAATGGATATTCGACTTGCCTCGGAAAAAGCAAAAGTAGGCTTTGTGTTTAACAAAATAGGTATAACACCAGAAGCCTGCTCCAGTTGGTTTTTACCTCGTCTGGTAGGCATTCAAACGGCACTAGAATGGTGTTATACCGCAGAGATTTTAACCGCCGATATACTTCTCAAAGAACGCTTCATTAAGGCGATATACGCTCCTGAAGATCTTCTTGATGAGGCCTATGCTCTGGCCAGTAAGATGGTCAACTTCAGTCAAGTTTCCATGGCACTTACCCGACAAATGATTTATCGAAATTCAGCCCAAGACCATCCCATAAAGGCTCATGAAATTGATTCGCTAGCCATTTACTATACTAGTTTAAATAGTGGTAAAGAGGGTGTTTCCTCGTTTCTTGAAAAACGAGCACCCAATTTTACCCAAAAGGCCTCAACAGACATGCCCCCCTTTTACCCTTGGTGGAACTAATATCTAATGATTTTACTTGATACTATAGATCATTTTCCTACCACTATGCCGCAACCATTTGAGGGTAAAAAAGTAAGCAGTATTGAATTAAAAAACCTAATCTCCGCAGCTACTTCAGAAAAAAAGCGCGTTATTGTTTTTTTTGGCGCCAATTGGTGTCCCGACGCCCAGTGTTTAGAGGCTGTCATGCAATTACCGTCAGTTAAAACCTTTTGTGATCATCACTTTTCAGTAATCCATGTTGATGTTGGTGATTATGATACGAATATGCACCTAATGCCCGAGGTAGGCCTGCCTGTCCAAGAGGGCATTCCAAGACTTGTGATCATCGATTTGCGAGGCAAGCCAATCAATTTAGCCACCAACGACCAATGGCGTTCGGCACGGGATAGTAGCTCCCAAGATATTTTCAATTATCTGCAGATGTATGCTATCGATGATACAGATAACTGAATTTTTCCCAAGATGAATTGACCCACCATGATAATCGATTTCATCACCTCCTATCAGGATTTTGGAGTCAGATGTGATATTTTCGCTGAGCTAATGTTTGTTGCAATTTTGGGAGCACTCCCCTGATTAGTCAAACAGATGCCCGATAGCTACCTTATTTTAAAGACACACCTTATTTAAAAGACACATCGCACTTAAAACAAAAACGAATATTTTGCCAGTATCTAGTTACTGGTGACAGCAACAAAAAATACCGTTGAAGACCTGTAGCATTTTATAAACTTCTTAATGATATCATCCAGAACGGAATAGTTACCCAATGACCGTCCGTCTTTTATGGTTGAACTAACCAAGCAAACACGGCCACAAGAAAAAAATAGCTCTATCTCCCTCGAAATTTTCACGCTCAATTAATTACAAAGCAATACCAATAAGTTGCCAATGCAGGGACAAAAATACCGGTATTTGATTAAAGTGATGGTGTTTTAGCAGACGCATCAACCCGCCACAACACCTCATGACCCTGGCGTGGGTTCGATGGGATATTGCGCGCCAATATGAGGCTCACAAAGGCTAAAACTGCGCCCATCAGGAACACTAAAGCAGGAGAAACCAACCAAACCAAACCAAACAGAGCGGGTATAAATACCGCCGCTATATGATTAATGGTAAATGCTACACCGGCTGTGGAGGCCATGTCCGCTGGATCTGCTATTTTTTGAAAATAGGTCTTAATCGCTATGGCTAGTGAAAAAAATAAGTGATCGGCAACATACAGAACGCCAGCCCAAGTGGCATTGTCAACAAACGCGTAGGCGGTAAAAACACAAATCAAACCACAGTACTCAAAAGTTAACGCCTTGCGCTCACCAATTCTGCCCACCAGTGCGCCAATACGTCCTGCAAATGCCCAGTTAAAGGTGTGATTAATTAAAAATAAGGCGGCTATATCTGACACGCTGTAGCCAAATTTCTCCACCATTAAAAAACCGGCAAATACGGTAAATATCTGTCGCCTAGCACCCCCCATAAAGGTCAGCGCGTAATATAACCAGTAGCGTTTGCGTAACAGCAGATGCGTTCTCTGTGGCACAACACTGGCAAATCGAGGAAATGCCAACCACATAAAAACTGCCAACAGAAAACAACTAGCACCGGCAATAAAGTAGACCCACTCATAGCTGAACAAAAAGTAACGCTGCCCCAACCACAAAGACCCGTATACAACCAAAGACGCTAAGGAAGCCACTGCGATCAACTTACCCAGTACAGCAGGCGCTTCTTCTATGGATAGCCACTGGAGTGACAGGCTTTGTTTAACCGTTTCATAATAATGGAATCCTACCGACATGATGAAGGTAGTTAAATAAAGGCCAACCACCGAGGGGAAATAACCACTAATAGCGACACCAACGCCCAGCACTGCCAAGGATAAGTAAGCAAATGACTGTTCTTTTAATACCAGCAGAACAAACACTGCTGTAAAGGCTAAGAAACCCGGTATCTCACGAATACTCTGTAGAAGGCCAATTTCTTTGCCCGTAAAAGCGGCACGCTCGATAACAAAGTTATTTAGCAGCGCCATCCAAGTAGCGAAAGCTAAGGTCATCGCCACTGTCATCAACATCAGCAAATGTTGCGGCGTCTGCCAAGCTCGGGAGGAAGTCATACAACACCATATTAAAAGGCTTAACTTAGTGGAGATTTATCTGCATTTTTAGCAGAAAACGGTTAAACGGTGGCTACCTGTACTAGGGCAAGTCGTCAACTAGTTCCCCTTCCACCGCCTCAATAAGGTCCTCACGATCAACATTGAGCGCCAACATAACCGTTGCTGCAACATAAATAGAGGAATAAGTACCAATTCCCACGCCAATCATCAGCGCTATAGCAAAATTATGAATCAATTCACCGCCGATAAAAAATAGTGCCAGTAGAACTAACATAGTCGTGACAGATGTGTTAATTGTTCGCCACAGTGTCTGGGATAGGGATTCATTAATCACCTCAACAGGAGACGCTTTACGTATCTTGCGGAAATTTTCACGAATACGATCAGATACTACAATGGTGTCATTAAGCGAGTAGCCCACCACGGCCAATACGGCGGCAAGTACGGTAAGGTCGAACTCCAGCCGCGCCAGAGAGAATATCCCCAGCGTAATAATAACATCATGTGTCAAAGCTAAAACTGCACCAATAGAAAACTTAAGTTGAAAACGAATAGCAACATAAAACATAACTACTACAAGAGCTGTGAGCATGCCTAGGCCACCATCTTCACGGAGCTCCTCACCAATTTGAGGACCAACAAAATCAACTCGCCTCAAGTCTATAGATTGGCCTTCGGACTGCAACACCTGCACTATTTGTTCGGCAATTTTTTCATCAGGCTCGCCCTGAAGACGAATCAAAACATCGGTATCTGAACCAAAATGCACTACCACAGGGTTTTCAAACCCTGCATCCTCAAGCTTTTCTCTGAGCTCAGAAACATCCGCAGGCTGCTCATAACCGACCTCAATTTGAGTACCACCTGAAAAGTCTAACCCCAAAACCAGACCTTGGCTGGAAAGAGACCATACTGATAGGCCTAATAATAATACTGACAAGACTACCGCATATTTGCGAATACCCATAAAGTCATAAATTTTTAACTGCGTCATATTTATTCCCTAAATCCAGAGCTTTTCAATTTTTCGGCCGCCGACCACTGCGTTTACAAGTCCACGCGTCATAACGATGGAGGTAAACATTGAAGTCAAAATACCTATAGACAGGGTTACTGCAAAGCCCTGCACAGGCCCTGATCCGATAATAAATAAAATCAATGCCACAATTAGCGTGGTGATGTTAGCATCTAAAATAGACACAAAAGCTCTATCATACCCCGCACTAATTGCACTTTGAACTGTTGCACCACTCTTTCGCTCTTCGCGAATTCGCGAAAATATAAGCACGTTTGCATCGACGGCCATGCCTACTGTTAATACAATTCCGGCAATCCCTGGTAGGGTTAAAGTCGCACCCAGTAGGGACATAAAGGCTACAAGTAACAGTAGATTCATCACCAAGGCAACATTGGCAGCCAAACCAAAGGCACGATATATAACCACCATAAATAACAAAACAAAGGCCATGCCGAAGGTAACGGATTTAATGCCCATTTCAATATTATCAGCACCCAAAGAGGGTCCTATAGTTCGTTCTTCGACAATATACATAGGCGCTGCGAGAGCGCCTGCTCGTAATAACAGCGCTAATTCAGAAGATTCACGCTGTCCATCTAGGCCGGTGATTCGAAACTGTTTACCCAACTGCGCTTGCACCGTCGCTAAACTGATGATGTGCTTTTCCACAAAAGCGACCGGAGCTATAACCATCTCACCGTATTCATCAACAGATTTTTCTAATTTGGTTTTGTACTCAATAAATAGAACACCTAATCGCCGGCCTATATTATCTCGAGTTGCATGGCCCATCTGCCAGCCACCTTTGGAATCTAGGGTGATGTTAACTTGAGGCCGCCCATTCTCATCAAAACTTGCTCTTGCGTCAGTAACATTTTCACCGGTGATTACCGCTTTTTTCTCAAGCATGGCATCAGGGCCTTGGCCTCTTGGATTACGAAATGCAAAACGTTCACCTCCTTTTCCTTGAGACTCTAAGCGAAACTCCAGATTAGCGGTTTTACCAATAATACGCTTGGCCTCAGCAGTATCTTGAATACCGGGTAACTCCACAACAATTCGGTTTTTCCCCTGCCGAGACACTAGAGGCTCGGAAACACCTAGCTCATTTACACGGTTACGTAGTGATGTCAAATTTTGTTTGAGTGCATTGTCTTCCAACAGGCTACTAGCAACATCGCTAAGATTGAGCACCATAGATAATGGGTTTTGACCCGGAATGCTCTGGATTTGTAGATCTCGATAATTCGTTCGGATGATTGATTTTGCTTTTGTCACCTGCTCTATATCTCGAAATTGACCGACAATTTGCGTTCCTTTTAAATCAAAACTACGATAGCGAACACGCTCCTCACGAAGAGATGCCTTAATATCCTGCAAGTCACCCTCGAGCCGAACAATCACCGCAGAATCTAAGTCCACTTCTAACAAAAAGTGTACACCACCGCTAAGATCAAGGCCCAACTTCATAGGCGTTCCACCCAAACTGCTTAACCACTCTGGTGTAGTAGGCGCTAAATTTAAAGCGACAATATAATCACCTCCCATCTCAGCTTGAATGACGTCTTTGGCACGTAACTGAAGCTTTTTGTCAGTAATACGTACCAGTGCACTCTCTCCATCAGCCTCACCAGAAAAGTGTTCTATATTAGCCTCATTAAGAGCACTCTCAACTTTAGCAAGAACACTTTCATCAATTACCATAGATCCGCTTTGACCAGATATCTGTACCGCAGCATCCGCAGGGTAAAAGTTTGGCGCAGAATAGATAAAACCGAAACTAACCACGCACAGAATCAGTAGATTTTTCCACAGAGGAAACTTGTTTAGCATGACGTAGATGATCCTTTTATTTCCAACTAGCATTATAGCGTTATTAGTCGTTAGATATGGGCAGATTCAGGTATTTAAACCCCTTCCATCGGCGATACTCTGTTTTCGATAAAATTCATCAGCAAACTCATCAAGTCGACCGATGGCTATAGCTTCACGCAATCCAGCCATTAAATTTTGATAAAAACGTAAATTATGAATGGTATTAAGCTGCGCACTTAACATTTCACCACATTTTTCTAAATGGTGAAGATACCCACGACTGAAATTAAGACAGGTGTAACAATCACATTCTGAATCCAGAGGACTGGTGTCATGACGATGCTTCGCATTGCGAATTTTAATTACACCGGTGCTTGTGAACAGATGGCCGTTCCGAGCGTTGCGTGTGGGCATTACACAGTCAAACATATCGATTCCGCGACGCACACCTTCGACCAGATCAGCGGGTTTACCCACCCCCATAAGATAGCGTGGTTTATCCGCTGGCATGTTGTCTGCCAAGTGATCAAGAATCCTTATCATGTCATCTTTGGGCTCTCCTACCGAGAGGCCTCCAATAGCATAACCATCGAAATCAATATCAACTAATCCAGCAAGTGAGACATTGCGCAGCGACTCATACATACCACCCTGTACAATACCAAAAAGTGCAGAGGGATTACCTCTATGTGCATCTTTGCTGCGTTGCGCCCAACGCAGTGACAACTGCATAGAAACCTCTGCTTCTTTTTCAGTCGCCGGATATGGTGTGCACTCATCGAAAATCATCACCACATCGCTACCTAGATCTCGCTGCACCTGCATCGATGTCTCTGGATCTATAAACACCGGACTACCATCGATGGGTGATTTAAATTTAACTCCCTTTTCGGTAATTTTACGCATGTCTCCTAGGCTAAATACCTGAAAGCCCCCAGAGTCAGTTAATATTGGCCCCTGCCATTGAATAAAATCATGTAAATCACCATGGGCTTTTATAACCTCAGTTCCCGGACGCAACATGAGATGAAAAGTATTACCAAGAATCATCTCAGCACCTATCTCAGTAATATCCTTAGGCAGCATTCCCTTAACTGTGCCGTAGGTACCCACTGGCATAAACGCTGGTGTCTGCACTGTACCTCGAGGAAAAGACATCTCGCCTCGACGAGCCTTGCCATCAGTGGCCAAAAGGTTGAATTTCATAGCACAATTACGACTCATTAGCTTATAGCCTAGCTTATGTTGAAATTAAAATGTAGACACTGTGGCTACAGTCAGATCATGGAACGCTGAAGTCTTTTCCAATCGGAAAAAACCAAGGCTTCGTAGTTCAACATACCACTGGGGTAAGGTAGCGTCTTTTGGCGAGGAGTCTAAGTGATTTGACCATTACAGTTCAACTAAAATGCCGCGTTTCAACTAAAATACCGCGTTACTTGGTCAAAACACCATAATAGTTAACAGAAACTATGACTAATAAAATATCGAATAGTTAACTATTAGGGTCTTCCGGCTCGAGGACAGCCAATGTTGAAAGGTAATAAGCGTAGGCCACTATACACAGATTCGATGAATAGTTAGGCGGCCTGTCCAACCCCAATGCAACATTTTGCTGAAGAGCAGCTTGTAGATCAAACCCCTGAAAGCGCATTGCATATCCAGCGGAAATCACACCGGTACGGTCTAGACCACCTTGGCAGTGAATAAACAAATTAGTAGGTTCTACTGTTTCCTGTAACAGCTGACGAACCTGTAAAACTAACTTGTCAACATTTTGACCTAAAGCATTGACAAAAACAGACGCCGAAGCAATAAAATCAAAGTCCCGCAGTGTGTAGGTGCCCACATCAGGGTTTTGCCGATAAAATACTTTCTCCACTTTTATATTGTCGTGACTCCAGAATCTAGATAACAAGGAAAACCTACTCATTAAAGCTTTTTCAACTAAGGTCACGTTCGCATTACGTGCTTGATTTGCCATATCCAATAGCAACTGATCTTGAGCAAAGTAACGCTCACATCCTTCATCACCAGCTACGGGAACACTGGATCGGAACAAAAGATTATTACCTTGTTGGTCAACAAACCTGAGTCGCTCGGGTTTGTAAGAAGATGTCATCTCAACTCTTTCTATCCAATTTACCTTCAGTTGATCGGATAAAAGCCGAATAGACCTTAAGAGTAGAGTAGACTGGACAGATAGATTTTGCCAAAAAATATCAACCGATATGGCACAAAACACAGGTGCATTTTAAGGAATATCAAACCTCGCTGAGGGGTTATAGCGCAAAAACATCGCATCGCCATAACTAAAAAATCTGTAGCGCTGATTTACCGCCTCGCGGTAAGCAGTCATTATTTGTTCATATCCGGCAAATGCACTCACCAACATCAGCAGTGTCGATTCCGACAGATGAAAATTGGTCAGTAATGCGTCCACCACCTTAAACTCGTAACCGGGGTAAATAAAAATATCTGTGTCGCCCTCATAGGGCTGTATTTCGCCACTTTGTGCAGCTGTCTCAAGACATCTTACACTGGTAGTACCCACCGCAATAACTTTGCCGCCGTTGGCCTTTGTCGCCATCACCTTTTCACAGACGTCAGTATTCAGTTGAAGCCATTCGGAGTGCATCTGGTGCTCTTCAATATTATCCACCCGAACAGGCTGAAAGGTACCGGCACCAACATGTAAGGTTACAAAAGCAATCGTCGCACCAATCCCCTCAATATCAGAAAGCATTTTTTCGTCAAAATGAAGGCCAGCGGTAGGTGCAGCTACCGCTCCCAACTGATCTCCATAAACCGTTTGATAGCGTGACCTGTCCGCATCTGTGTCCTCTCGATCTATATAAGGTGGCAGAGGCATGTGACCTATGGCATCCATAACATTCAAAACTGGCTGGTTAAACCTCAACTCAAACAAATTACCCTTTCGACCTATCATCTCCGCAGAAATATTGTCTGAAAAGAAGATCAGGCTACCTAACTTAGGTGACTTACTGGCACGAACATGGGCGTGTACAGACTCTAAATCTACTAACCGTTCTACCAGGACCTCTACTTTGCCACCACTAGCTTTTTCACCATAAAGTCTTGCCGGAATCACTTTAGTGTTATTGAAAACAATCAAATCACCGGCCTGAACATGATCCAAAAAGTCACTGAAGCGCTGATGCTGTAAATCGTCATGGGCGCTATCAAGATATAGTAAACGACTGCCCTGACGTTCTTGAGTAGGCTGACGAGCAATTAACCGATCAGGTAAATCAAATTGAAAAAGGTCTCTGCGCATATGGATTAGCTACAGCGTTTGGTTATTGGCCGACAAGGGTATAGAAAATATAGCTAAAGCGCCAAATAATTCCGGTGCAAACAGTTATTTTGTCATTCTTTAGCCGGACAAATTTAAATCAGTTGACCCTTTATTGATCACTGCTATAATCTCGACCCCTCGTGAGACTGTTTAGAGAGAATGCCAGTGTGGTGGAATTGGTAGACACACGGGATTCAAAATCCCGCGCCCTTAAAAGCGTGCCGGTTCGAGTCCGGCCACTGGTACCAAATACGAAAATCCCGCCCTTGTAGTGGGATTTTTCGTTTCTGGCGAATACTAGTATTGGTCTACCCTATAGCCTAACTTTTCCACTACAGAAAGTGTGCACAGCCAGTATCATACAGTTGTGATAAAAACATGTTAACCGACAGAGCTATGGTAATATTTATCTTTAAAATAGTTTTGCTTCTTTGAACTGTGGATTTTTTGGAATCTAAGACTGTGCAAACTTCATATATAAAATATCAATCAAGGCTACTCTTGCGATGAACATATCCAACAAAACCAGCGCTATCTTTAAATCATCCAGCTGTCTTCCACCTGAGGGAAGCTATCGCCTGAAACAGGTTGCCATTACTGAAAATGGTCGCCACGAGTTATGTTATCGCGATCAGTTAAAAATCTATACTCAACAGCGCTTTATGTTTGCATTCATACATCCTGAGCTTGGCATTGATGTGGGCGCAGGATTTACCTCGTGGCATCAAGGGTACATGACCGAAGAACCTCAAGAAACGCACAATGGCTCCATCAATGGCCTACAATTTGAAATTCCTATTGAGCCTGTGTTGGGTGGATTTACACAAACCATAGTGGGAATGACCTATGCAGATGGGAGATCACTTGACATGGTAGAGACATGGGAATCAGTTTCTCAGATCACCAGCGATTTTGATGGGCTTTGGCAATGTATAGATAACAATATTGTAAAAACAAAAATGATTGGTGGCGGCCATTTTATTTTGCTGCAAAGGCCATTATCCGGACAAACCTTCGACGCTACATTTTGCTTTGGCAGCTTAGTCATCGCTAATAACGGGCAAGCCGTCAAGACTAATATGACTAGCTCGATCATGGACAGTATGAACGCATCAACACGGCTGGTCTTGACACTAACGGATAAACGTCACTTCAATCAAACAACGTTAATTGATGGTGTTGCAGTCAACGAAACCTATCAACGTCTTTAATTGAATGTCTATTAAAGATTAATCGGTATGATTTAGTTGACTTAACAAAGCTATATGCTCCGGACCTATGCCGCAGCAGCCACCAATCACGGTAGCTCCCAATGTCTGCCACTGACGAGCAAATGCCATGTACGCCTGAGGGTCTAGGTCGTCTCGAATAGTAGAATAACCTTTATTGGCCTCAATAGTATTGGAGATAGGGCGGAATCCATTAGCATAGACACCTACATTTATCGTTGCCGGTAACATAGTCACTGAAAGTTCTACCGCAGCTGCCATTACCTCAGGTTGACTGCAGTTAAATAGAATCGTATCAACTTGTTCATAATCTATTGCCTCTAGCGCTTCGACTAATGACTCTCCAGAACGCAATCGCGACTGCTCTGCGGTCTGATCCTCTAGAGTCATGCTGATCCACAGGGGCTGACCACAGTTGGCAAACACTCTCTGAATGGTTATCACCTCCTGAATACTCGATTGAGTTTCAGCTAGAACAATATTGGTAAAGGGTAACAAATGTTTTTTGAATAGCTTAAGCCTGCTAATGGCCTCTTCCGTACGAAACTCCCCCGGCTTGTATGAGCCAAACACTGGAGGAATTCCGGCGGCCACAGTTACATCAGCTAAATTTTCGTCCTGAACTTGGCGCGCTAAGCTTCCAGCTAATGCTATAAGTTTTGCACCCTGCTCTAAAAATCGTTTATCGCCAATATGAAAAGGTACCACCGCATAGGAATTAGTTGTAATAATGTTGGCCCCGGCATCAATAAAAGCGTGGTGCGCTTTAGTGACTGAAGAAGGGTCTTCTATTAGCGCTAGCGCAGACCACTCAGGCTGCCGAAATGGCGCACCAATTTGTTTTAAATATCGTCCAATACCGCCATCAAGAATCTGTATCATCAAAATTCTGCCATGTTTTTTTGAGGTCGCGATGGTCTCATAGGCAAGCCAATAAATCTATGGTGTCCTTTTACAATGGTTGTGAGAATTGAGAACATCTATTTCATGGTTAGAAGCGCTATTCATAGCCAGTCTAAAATTGATCATAAAAGCAGCTTGGTAACCCAGATTGATCCCTCCATCTCCGGTAATTATTTAGCAGGGAAATTACATTTTTTCTTTTTTTAATTGTTTAATGTCGTCGCTTTCATTGTGCATAGAAATATGAATATTTTGATCAACGTTGAGAGTTTATCTGGCGTCCTCGTTAATAACAGAAAAATGTCGATTAACTCATAAAACACATTATCAAGTCGGATTCTATTTTTTACAGGGGCAAACTATGAGTATTATCATTGGACTTAGAAATTTTCTTCTTCACATACTTTTTCAAATCGCTCGACCTGCTATTTTTTTAATGGAGCCTGAAAATGCCCATTATGCCTTTAAAAAAGTGGGTATATTTTTAGGGAGCAACCCTGTTACTCGTGGATTTTCCTCTCTAATGTGGGACTACAATCACAAAAGCCTAAATATTGACGTTGATGGTATTAAATACCGCAATCCGGTAGGCCTATCTGCGGGGTTTGATAAAGACGGGGAGTTGACCAAAATTTATCCGTCTATGGGCTTTGGTCTTGCCGAATTAGGCTCGTTCACTGGAGAGATATGTCCAGGCAATCCAGGGCGTCGTTTGTTTAGAATGGTTAAGTCTCGAGCAATCGTCGTTTGGTATGGCCTAAATAATCAGGGTGCAGAAAAAATTGCATCGCGCCTAGCTAAGATGGATTTTGGTCGTCTGCGGGTTGGCATCAACGCTGCGAAATCAAATGTGACACCCGAATTTGAGCTTCAAGAATCTATCCGAGACTATATAAAGACGATGACTTTATTCAAAGATGTCGGTGACTATTACACAATCAATATTAGTTGCCCAAATACTCAGGACGGCGAACCCTTTGTTGATGGACATAATCTGGATGCACTTTTAACCGCTGTAAATACCAAGATCCGCAGTATTTCAACAAAACCTATCTATGTAAAGCTAGCCGCGGATATGTCATTAACCGAAATAGACATCATTGTGGATGGCTGTGTAAAACATAATATGGATGGTTTTGTTCTTACTAATCTAGCCAAACCTGCGCATAATACTGAACACATTCCTGAGGAATATCCGACCACTAAAGGCCTGCTGCCTGAGGGTAAGGGCGCCATGAGTGGTCTGCCGCTGCAACGAATTTCAACAGACGTGATTCGTCATGTGTACCGTCGCACCGGGGGTACCAAAACTCTGATTGGTGTGGGTGGTATATTTACCGCCAAAGATGCCTATGAAAAGATCACCTCTGGTGCCAGCCTACTGCATATGATTACCACAATGATTTTTGATGGGCCTCAAAATTTAAGTGAGATAAACCGAGGGTTAGTAAAACTCCTTAAGAAAGACGGTTTTACGTCACTTTCCCAAGCGGTGGGCTCACGTAATCCGTTACCTTTTATAGAAACTGAAACCAACACAGAGGCTGGGATATCTGCTCCAGTCACCGCTAATCAAGCGGCCGCCTAGGATGGGCGAACAAAAGTGAGTTATCGCAATACTATGTTAAATGTATGAGTAAGTAAGATGTATAAATTGGACGGTGTTTTTATCTTGGATAGCAGATTTCAAGGCAAATACTAGCAGGTAAGAATTATGTTACTGCGCCGTTTAAAAACCTTTTCACCCCATGATATGTGATTTAAAAATAGTGTTTTAATTTTTAAAACAAGATTTATAAATGGCATTTGTCATATCTCCCTACTACCAAGTAGACCTACCTTTTAATGAGCCGCAAGGCTCATTTTTTTATGTAAATGGAACCTATTCAAAATTATTGAAGACGATAAACACGTTGGGCTGTGCCGCTAAATAGTGCTGCTTTCTCGTTTTCACTAAACCCCTTGGCAATCTTTTTAAAGCCATTCCAAAGAACGTTATAGGATACCGATAGCTTGTCCATTGGAAAATTACTCTCGAACATACATCGGTCTGGGCCAAAACAATCAATCATGTGAAGATAATAATCTTGATGAGCCATCACAAGCTCATCAGAGCTTGCCGGAGTATTACGCTTGTCCCAGCCCCAGCCGTTAATTGTCATGGCTAAACCTCCTAACTTTGCGACAACATTCTGACAGCGTGCCAACTCAGCAACATCCGCTTTCCATTGAGGATAAATATCGACCTGCTTACCAGCATAAGGGCCTATACCCAAAGGGCCACCAAAGTGGTCAAAAACAATAGTAGTATCTGGAAATGTCTGAGCAAGATCAATAAGTTCACGAATTTGAGTATGAACTAACCAAGCATCAAAAGTTAAGTTTGCAGAGGCTAGCTGAGCAAAGCCATTACGAAAGTCTGCTGACATCATTAACTCTGAAATGCGACCTGTATAGCGGTCTACCGCAGGTGGATCTGGGTAGAAAGCCGTGGCATGACGAATACCGCGCAACAATTCGCCAGCCACCTCAGCATGAGCTTCTAAAACCTCTTTAACCGACGCTCCAAGAGTAAGATCCGCATGACTCACCATACCAAGAATGGGTGGCTTACCTCTGGTAGCCAAGCGTTTAGATTTCTCAGCCTGAGTTTTTACGTATTCTGATTCTCCAACTGGGCGAAGAGCAACCGGCCCGTCGGAGCGATACTCCGAACCACATTCAACAAATACAGTACCAATAATGTTGTGACCAAACTCGGTATCTGACCATAATTGTTCAATTTCATAGGGCGCATCTGCAGGCCAAAGGTGATGATGTGGATCTATAATAGGGAGATCAGGGTCTATAATTTCTTCAATAATTTGAGCATGCCATTTATCAAGATCTCTCATTAAAAAGCGCCTTTTTTAACCGTAGGGTCGTTTCCAAAATAGCCTAGTATAGCCTTTTATAGTTAGCGGTTTATAAGATTAATCCGCTAATCAACGATTGATAAAAACGCAAGCTGTAAACACTTGATGTTAATTGTCCAGTACATTCCAAACAAGAGGTCTCTGATGAGGACCTGTAGTATTTTGTCATCGGCCTAGAGAAAATGAAGGCTGGGTCTTTATCACTGCGCTATGTGCACATTTAATATGGTCAAATGCTGGGAGCATGGAAATTTATTTTTTAGATAAACTTTTAGCAGACTTTTTTGCTTAATTTATATCTTGAGATTTTCTAGTATTTTCTCACTCGCGTTTCTCACTCACTTTTTTGACTAACTTTTTGCGACTGTTTTAACTCTTTTTTCGCAGCACGTCTTCGCTCTGTTGCCTCAAATGCTGCATTACCAATATGTTTCTCACCCCTTTTTTTTGCTAGATCCACCTGTTTTTGCCGCTCAGAAAAACGTTCTTTACGATGATCTTCAACAGTGCCATGACAATGATGACAAGACAAACCCTGCTGATAAAACATGGACTTTTTTTCCTGCTCAGTGATCGGCATACGACAGGCATGACATTGGTCATATGAGCCCCTATTTAAATCATGATCTACGGCAACCCGATTATCAAATACAAAGCATTCTCCCTGCCACAATGATTGGTCTTTAGGTACTTCTTCTAAATATTTCAAAATACCGCCCTGCAGATGATAAACCTCATCAAACCCCTGCTCTTTCATATAGGCAGTTGATTTCTCACAACGAATGCCGCCAGTACAAAACATTGCAACTTTTTTATGCTTTTCTCGATCAAGGTTTTTCCCTGCCCACTCGGGGAATTCTCTGAATGTCTTTGTCTGAGGATCAATAGCATCTTTAAAGGACCCTATCTCTACTTCATAGTCATTTCGTGTATCTACGACTACTACATCTGGATCAGAAATTAAATTGTTCCAATCCTTAGGTTTAACATAGGTACCCACCACTTGGTTGGGATCGATCCCCTGAATACCCATAGTGACGATCTCTTTTTTTAACTTAACCTTACTGCGATAAAAAGGAATTTCATGGTGATAAGAGTGCTTCTGATCAATATTGGCCAACAAGGGATGTTTTTGCAGCCAATTCAGCACTATCTCAACATCTAATGGGCGCCCTGAAATAGTTCCATTAATACCTTCATGGGCCAAAACCAAGGTACCGAAAACTGAATTATCTGACATTACATTTTGCAATGGTTCTTGAAGTTGCTCAAAATCAGCAAGGGTGACAAATTTATAAAGCGCGCAGGTAAGATATTTTTCAGACATGAACAACCCTAAAAAAACAATAACAAATAGCTATTCTTGCAACCACTAAAACAGCTAACAATTGATTATTATACCAAAACAGCCTTTTGAATGGCATATTAAAGATTACCTAGGATGCGCTTTCCTGGATAAACATCGGGAATGATACGTCCTTCTCCAACCACTAATTGGCCACCAACAAGAACATACGGAATGCCTGTAGGCGGCTGATAGGGATCTCCATAGCGAGCGTTAGCCTGAACAGTGACTGGATCAAAAATTACAATATCTGCATCGGCGCCAATCTGAATGCGACCTTTCTTATCGAATATCGGCGATGACTGAGATAGCCATTGGGCCTGATACAAACTCATTTTTGCCAACGCATCAGAGAGAGTTAGTAATTCTGTGTCACGTACATAGTGACCTAAGACTCGAGAAAAAGTCCCAGCAACATTAGGATTAGTCTTTATATCGCGGCTAAAGGCTGGAAGAGCATCTGTTGCAACCATCATGCGCGGCCACTGCAAGGCTGTCTTCATCCATTTTTCTTTGACATAGTGATGATTAACCGATCCGTTAGGCTGTTCTGTGGCATATTTTGCCCAAGTTACTTCTGTCAGCCATTCACCGGTAGCCACCCACTGAACATCCTCATACGTAATATCAAACATACCCTGCCAATCGCGAAAACGAAATATATCTGCAGAAATGCTGGTGCCGCCAGCAGCATAGGATAGCGTTTCGGTAGCAATGTTTGCACCCTGTTGATTAGCCTGACTAACCATTTCTAACCACTGCTCTATTCTACCCATAGCATTGTGGGTAATATGCACTATAAATAAGGGGGCTTTGGTGAGTTTGGCTAACGTGATGACTTCCTCTAAGCCCGCAGGATCGCCAGTGTAGCCTCGGCGGACATGGACATGAATAGGAACCTGCCTAGCACCGGCTACTTCAAATAGCATAGCTAGCTCAGCATCAGAGACTGCAGTAGTAAGATAGTCCAATAAAACTCCGATACCCAAACCACCCTCATCAAGACCTTGATTAATGAGTCCTCGCATAGCTTCAATTTGAGCCGCATTGGCACGGTCAGTCCAAGATGCGGAGTTTATATCCATAAGATCCGTAGCACCAAAAAGATACTCTGTTTGGATATTTTCCATCACCCTTGATCGAATCGCAAAATGAGCCACAGAGGCGCCATAATTCAATTGCGCCCCCTGTTGATACTGATTCCCATAAAAGCTCACAGGAAAGGCTCCCGCCTCCATATCTAGCTGTGTAGTTATGCCATCTCGAAGACCCATACTTTGACCTAAACGTGTTGGCGTATGGCTGTGAATATCAATAAATCCAGGTGCCACCACTAAACCTGTTGCGTCGACTATTTGCTCACCATTGAGAGGCACTATGGAGATAGATTTAATCACTCCATCGTTTATGCCGACATGGCGAATATCATCAAGATGCGTTTCAGGATCTATAACTCTGCCATTGGAAATCACCACATCAAATTCTGCGGCGTGCACTGAGTTGACGGCAGACAGAGTGGCAATCAAAATAACTGGTAAATTAAATTTAGTCATCAGAAACCCTATGGTTAATGTCATTATTGGAGCGCAAAGTTCACTCCTCAACTGTATGCTGGGGAATCGCAATAACACTCAGTAAATAGCATTTTCGCTATTACCATGAACACAATACTAATCCATGTTGAGATAGTGGTGTTTATAAAACCAACCATCGATATTACAATATCAATAAAAATAACGATAGAAAAATACCATTAGAGGACACTAGCTTTTTTGTTAACTTTGATACCTTTATAGGACTAAATAAATCCAATCACTACCCTTGATATAATCGCTTAATCACAACATTGCGTATGGTCAATAGTTACTGTTACTTGAATTACAACAGTAGAGAACAAGATAAATTATTGAAAAAAGTAGGGTTAAAACTACAATTCATCGCAACTTTTGACCGTTTTAACGTATTTCATAAAAAGCTCGACAACTTTTGAGGTCAATTCAGGCTTTAGTCGGTAATATTAAGCTGCGGTGGGACATCACAAAAAATACTTAGAGTTGCGACAAAAAGATGAAATACATTCCAGTTAAAATATTGCTAGTTACAATGGGCTTATTGATCCTCAGTTCTACTCAGGCATCAAGAGCAAGTGATGATTGGGATATCGACAATGATGGTCGAGCGGATGCGCTTACCGACGGACTACTTTTTCTACGCTACTCCTTTGGGCTTACGGGTGAATCGCTTATCAATGGTGCTGTCGCAGAAGGAGCGGAATTCACAACCGCACCAGATTTAGAAGTACAGCTAGCGGCGGTGTCTGCAAGTTCCGGAGATATCGATCTTGATGGTGAAGTCAATGCTCTTACCGACGGGTTATTGTTGATAAGGTATTTGTTTGGCCTTGATGGTGAGACCTTAATCGAAAATGTTTTAGGGGCCAATGCTGCACGCACAGACAGCGCTGATTTAGCTTCTTATATAGGTACTCTGTTACCCAAAGCCCCATATATAACGCTAATTGGGAGCCCTGTTGTTGATCATGAGCAAGCCACCTCTTACATCGATGCCGGTGCCTCCGCTAATGATTATACCGATGGCCCTCTAGATGTTACCGTTACCGGCTCTGTAGCCGATGATACCGCCGGGGTTTACACGCTTGTCTACTCTGCTGTGGATACTGAGGGTAATCAGGCTTCCTCGGTCAGCCGACAAATCACTGTTGCCGATACCATCGCGCCAGTTATCACCCTCTTGGGAGAATCGGCACTAGAAATTGATCAGGGCACTAGTTATCAGGATGCTGGTGCTACGGCAGAGGATAGGGTTGATGGGAACGTACCTGTTGAAATTACCGGTACCGTAGATTCCGCTGTATCAGACACCTACACAGTGACCTACAAAGCAACTGATACCGCTGGCAATACTGCAACCGTCACCCGAACGGTCATCGTGAACGCCAACAAAGTCGTTTTGAATGTGTTTACCAACGGACAGGTTGATGGCAGCTGGGAGGCTGGCATTCAAGCTGCTGACTCAGGTATCGGATGGCAGTCCTGTGAGAATGATGGCGGTAATGCTTGTCCCAATATTGCATGGGAAATTGTTCAGGACCAAGAACGCGGCGATGTATTGCAAATTGAACACAGTTCAGCCGGTCAACAGGCAATTCTGTATTTTAAAACAACGAATGCTCAAAATCTGAATTTATACGCTGGTGGTCAAGTTAAATTCGACATTAAAACCATTAGTGGCGATAGCAATTACACCATGAAAATAGACTGCATATATGACTGTACTTCTGGCGACAAACAGCTCGGGACTGTTGGTAGTAATGGATGGGAAAGTGTCAGCATTGAGATAGATGATTTGGTAAATCAAGGGTTAATCTTAACCACAATTGATACCGGACTTGTAATCTGGGCCAGCCAATATACCAATACGATTTTTCAAATCGACAATGTCCGTTGGGAAGACACTGATGGAGGTGAGACGCCAGAAGAACCTATGGCTGACGATGGATGGGAAATTCCGTCCTTCTCAGGGTATACCTCACCCCAAAGCTACGATGGTTACAGCTTAGTGTGGTCAGATGAGTTCTCTGGTACAGAAATCAATACTAATAACTGGGCTTTTGACATTGGTGGCGGTGGCTGGGGGAATAACGAACTCCAGTACTACACCAATAGAAATGCCTATGTTAAAGATGGAATGCTCGTGATTAGGGCAGCACAGGAATCTTATGGGGGAAGAAACTATACATCCACGCGCCTAAAAACTCAGGGAAAGCAGAATTTCAAGTATGGTCGAGTAGATATTCGAGCTCGAATGCCAGAAGGTCAAGGAATGTGGCCTGCATTGTGGATGTTGGGCAAAAATATAAATGAAGTCAGCTGGCCCTCCTGCGGTGAAATTGACATTATGGAAATGGTTGGTGGCGGCAATGGTCGGGATAATAGAGTTTATGGCACCGCGCACTGGAACAACGGGGGGCTACAACAAAATATTGGCTATAACCCGGTTAATTACGGCGGTAATAAATTACTTTCTGGCAATGAAACTCTGGCAACTAACTTTCATGTGTTCAGTATCGTTTGGGACAGTGATTCTATTACTTGGTACATGGACGATGTCCAATATCATGTAATGGCAATTGACAGTTCAGCATCACTTGCAGCCTTCCAAAAAGAATTCTTCCTGATTTTTAATATTGCTGTAGGAGGAGATTGGCCGCAATCACCAGATGCATCAACAGTTTTCCCTCAACGGATGGTAGTGGATTATGTTCGAATGTTTCAAGAGAGTACCGCAAGACCAGTAGACTCCAGTAAATGGTTTCACCAAACGCAACTACCCAACGGTAATAGTTGGTACAACGGTGAACAGCAACATTACACTGATCGTATTGAAAACACCTCGGTAGAAAATGGCGTTCTCACCATTAGAGCAAAGAAAGAACGTTTCGAAGATCAAGGTGTTACTAAAGAATACACGTCTGCACGTCTAAATAGTAAATTTGCCTTTACCTATGGTCGAATAGAAGTCAAAGCAAAAATTCCTGAAGGACAAGGAACCTGGCCAGCCATTTGGATGTTGTCAAAAGACATTGATGAGCCTGGCGCTTACTTTGCACAGGAATTTGGGACCACTGCCTGGCCAGATGGTGGCGAAATTGACATATTAGAACACTGGGGAAATAATCCTAATTATGCACAAAGTGCAATTCATTCACGCTCAAGTTTTGGAGGCACTGTCAATCATGGGGGTCAATCTGTAGCAACAATGACCTCTGATTTCCACGTTTATTCGCTAGATTGGTCGGCTGACAAGATGGTTTTTGCGGTAGACGGTATAGAGCACTATACCTACCAGCCTGAAACCAAAAATGATCAAACCTGGCCCTTTGATAGTGATCAATATTTGTTGCTGAACTTTGCCATAGAAAGCAGTATTGACACTAATTTTAAAGAAGGTAATCTGGATGTTGACTTCGTTCGCATCTATGACCAGAGCAATACCTTGATTTGGTCTGACGAGTTTGACTAAAGACTATTGTTAATTGCAATAAGTGTTGCCAATGGATCTGAAGACATGGTTATCGGCCGCCCGATGACCAAATAGTCACTACCCAAAGAGACCGCATCAACAGGAGTCATAATACGCCTTTGATCATCCTCGGCAGCCTCGGTCAAACGAATACCAGGTGTAGTTAATAAAAAATTATCACCTAAGGTCTGCTTCAGCAGACCAGCTTCTTGAGCTGAACACACCACTCCATCAAGACCAGCACTCTTAGTTAACTGTGCCAAGTGCATCACCTGATCGCTTGTAGAGCGCAAAATACCGAGCTCAGACAAATCAGAATCGTCCATGCTAGTTAACACTGTTACACCTATCAACAGCATAGAGCTGGACTTGTCCTCCAACGCTTTTTTCGCCTCAACCATCATTCGATGGCCGCCGGATGCATGGACATTGGTCATCCAAACTCCCATATCTGCAACAGCAGAAACCGCTTTAGACACGGTGCTTGGAATATCATGGAATTTTAGATCCAAAAATATATCAAAACCACGTGCCACCAACATTTTAACAAATCCTGGTCCAGCTACAGTAAAGAGTTCTTTACCCACTTTTAAGCGACATATCTCTGGATCGAGTTGATCAACAAGTGTCAATGCAGCGTCCTGATTATTATAGTCAAGCGCTACGATGACCTTTGATTGCACTGAATTCATTATCAAACTAATCCTTTTTTTGAATACGCCCTAGTTTACGGCGATAGGAAAACACCAGTAGAGAACTGGCTAACATTCCTAACACCGTGCCCAAAGCTAAAAATAACAACAACCAAACCCCTGCACCTACGCTTGGACCGTCAAATAATACAAAATTCACTCTCATTGGTTGATCATTGCCCATAGCAAAGAAAGCACCAACTAGTGCGATCCCTATCATCATCAAAAATTTTAATAATAACCAGATTGCGCGCAAGGATTACTCCGAAAACAATAAAACCGATGGCATTGTAACCCCTCATCTTGGTGTGGACAAAAATTCAATTGATATTTTAAGAAAATATATAAAAATGCTAACCTATGACAAAGAGTATCGGCTGCGGGTAAATAAAGACTTTCAATTAATGATGGACACCATTAAATGATAAAACTCCAAAACATAAATCGCATATATGGTAGTGAAGACATTCAGGTTGCCGCGCTCAAGGATATTTCATTACTCATCGAGCAAAATGAATTTGTTGCGGTAATGGGCACCTCCGGATCTGGAAAATCTACACTAATGAATATTCTTGGCTGCCTAGATTCACCCACAAGTGGTCAATATTTTCTATCAGGACAGCAAATAAGCACAATTGAAGACCATCAGCTATCAACACTTCGAAATGAAAAAATTGGGTTTATCTTTCAGTCTTTTCATCTCCTACCGCGCTTGTCAGCCTTAAAAAATGTCACTATACCTTTGCGGTATAGCAATGTTAATCAACAAGACGCTGATAAACGAGGACTCCATATGTTAACTCAAGTGGGATTGGCCGATCGTTCACAACATAAACCGTTTGAAATGTCAGGAGGGCAACGACAGCGAGTAGCAATAGCCAGAGCATTGATAAATAATCCCAGCGTCATCTTTGCTGATGAGCCAACCGGAAATCTTGACTCCACAACATCCGCTGAAATTATGGATTTACTGTGTCAGCTGCATGCTTCTGGCCAAACAATCGTCATGGTCACCCATGAAGAGAGCATAGCAGCCTATGCCAAGCGTATTATTCGGATGAAAGACGGACATATCATCGAGGATTTTATATGCGCAAACTAATTGCTTTGAGTTTACTGATATCTACGTTTGCCTGCCTATCTAAGGAGCCTTTGCTACTCAGTGGACTACTCTATGCAAGCGATAATCAAATTTTTTATGCGCCAAAAACACCTCAATGGCGGGTTCAGGTTCAATGGATGTTGCCTGAGGGTGAAGTCGCAAACAAGGGAGATTTGGTGGTGGTTTTTGAGGGCGGCACAATACAAGCCAAAATTGATAATGACACATTGAGTTTAATTATCGCAGATGAAGAGCTAGAGCGTATCCTCAGTAATAACAAGCAATCAGCGCTAGACGCTGACTACAACCAAAAAAGAACAGCGTTACTGCTGGAAAAATCACGTATAGATGCTAGTACGTCAGAAAAACATCTCAGTAAATATGACTATGAAAAATACCAACTTGAGTTTGAGAAGGCATCACTGGCAAACACCAGAGCAATGGAAGCATTAGTCCAAGTTAAAATTGCTAATGAGGTACGTGTCAAAAAACAGCAATTTACTATCAAACAATATCAAGATCAGCTTAATTACAATCGTAACCAGCTCAAAAAACTCAGTGGCTATGCCCAGAGATCTGGACCCATTCTTTATAGTGAGCACCCGTGGAACGGAGAAAAAGTTTTTGTCGGAATGACCGCTCAACCAGGCTGGACAATAGCCAAAATCCCCTCTATGAGCCGGCTATACATTGAGGCTTGGGTGCATGAAATCGACTATAAAAAACTTTCAGTCAACGACGGCGCGACGCTTATTTTCGATGCCTTCCCGCAGGTGCAACTATCTGCACGTTTGAGCAAACTTTCAACACAACCAGAAGAGCGAAAAGAATGGGGTAACGATGTTTATTACCGAAGTGTTTTTTCTTTTGATCAACCTTCTGAACTTAATTTGTTGCCTGGTATGAGCGCCCAACTGACATTAACTGGAAACAACGCTTCATGAAAAAGATAAGGTTACTCATCATGATTACTTTGACGATTCAAGCCTGCCAACCCCCAGTAATAGAGGCTATACAACAAAGTGGTATTAATATTACAGTATCTGCAAGTGGTGAATTAGAATCGACAATCACCGCGTTGATCTCTCCGCCAGCTATTAAGGGTACTTGGAACTACCAAATTAAATATCTTATCGCGGAAAATACACCTGTCAAGAAAGGCGCCCTCCTAGTGTCCTTCGATGACAAAGAGGTTAACAGTCAATTGGAACAACAACAAGCTGAGCTAAGCCAAGTTAGACAGGAACTTGCCAATAAAATCATTCAAGAAACTGCAACTGAAAAAAAGCTACTTCTGGCGGTCGCAGAGATGCAAATGAATTTTGACAAGGCTCTCAGAACTGCCGATATCATTGACCAAAGCTTATCAGAAAATGACAAACGCAAAGTCTTTATTGATTTTACTATCGCCAAGAATGATCTATATTTAGCGCAAGAAAAAATCAAATTCCATAAAAATAACCAACAACTGAACCTTCGATTAGCCCAAGGGAAGATTGATAGGGCTACTATTAAAGTCAGCTCACTTAAGCAGGATATTAACAAACTTAAAATCAAGGCACCGATTGATGGTATTGTGATTTACCGAAGTAATTGGCGCGGAGAAAAACTTGCGGTAGGTGAAAGCGTATCCTTTGGACGACCAATTCTTGAAGTTGCAGTTTTGGACCAAATGCAGCTAACTGCCCAAATCGCTGAAGTAGATAGTGGTAAAATACGCGTTGGCCAGACGGTAGATATCAAGCTTGATAGCGTCCAAGGACAAACTTTTAAAGGTAAAATAATTTCTCTGGGGGGCATTTTTAGAGAAAAATCTAGGCAAGATAAACGACGGATATGTGATGTCATAATTGCTTTTGATAAAACCAACAGTGACATTATGCGCCCCGGTATGACCGCAAGAGTCGAGGTTATTATTACACCAAGAAAAGATCTTAGCACCACATTATCTAAATCGATCACCCAAAGCAATGACGCCGAAAAAATCATCATATCAGGTTTATCTTCTCAACCACAAAAATTTGTAGAAATAAGTCATATTGTTAGCAGTAAATCTATTATTTTTAGAGGATTAAACACTGAAGATAAGGTGCTTCTATGAAAATTCTTATCCTCGTTTCTATATTTCTGCTAACTAGCTGTCAGAACGAACCAGATAGTTCTTTGGTTTACAGAGTCACCAAAGAATCATTCTCAGTGGACATACCCGCAAAGGGTCATCTGTTTGCCGCTCAGGCGACCATAATTAGTGTCCCTCAAACAGACAGTGGAGTTAATAATATTTCATGGCTAGCACCAGAGTTTTCAGCTGTTGCAAAAGGTGATGTGATCGCCCGTTTTGATGATGAGGCAATTCGCACAAAAAGCCGGTCTGAACGACACTTACTTGCGATGACTCAACAAGACTTTATTGAGAAAAAAGGTGCGCTCAGTCAAGAGCTTAACAATATAAATAATGATATATCTATTGTTGGACAAGAAAAAATATTCGCTGAACGATATTCCATTGATGATGAGCGAATTTTTTCTAAACTCGACATTATCAATGCTATGCAAAACACTTCTTATTTGAATTCTAAACAAGATTATTTACTTTGGAAAAATGAGAGCTTTAATGAAAGCTCATCCGGAGAAATCAATTTGTTAGAAATGAAAAGAAACCAATCTCAAAATAAAATAAACCGGCTTGATAGTAATCTAAATCATCTTGAAATCAAGGCACCCCACGATGGCCTGCTAGTATTTGAAGCTAATTGGAGAGGCGAAAAACCGAAGGTTGGGCAGCTCGCTTGGTCAGGCCAAACTCTCGCACGACTGCCAAATACAGACAACATGAAGGCCAAACTATTTGTGGCAGAACAAGAAGCAATAGCGCTAGGCGTTGGCCAACCAGTTAGTCTTGAGCTTCTGGCCTATGCCGACCAACCAGTTACAGGCTCAGTAGAAAGTATCGCACCCTTTCCTAAATCTATAAGAAGTAAAGATCCACAGCAATACTTTGAAATTATAGTTCACCTTGATGTTCAAAATACTCAGTTATTTGCCCCAGGTTTAAAATTACAAGCATCTATTTCTGTTGCAGCGCCACAAGAAAAAATCATCATTCCCGCCCAGTCTTTATTTACTGAGGATAATAAATTCTATGTCTACCTATACAAAAATAAGCGCTATGAAATAGCAGAGGTTAGCCTTGGCAAGCGCAATCTAAGTCATGTAGAAATCACTTCAGGTCTAAGCATTGGTCACAAAATTTCGTTAATCGATCAGGCGGGTAGCTAAATGAACTATGTTGATATTTTTGTCGATACCTTTGCCGAGCTTGCCCAACACAAATTACGCACATTACTAACCTTGCTCGGTATGATTTTCGGTGTCGGGGCGGTGATTGCAATGCTAAATATTGGTGAAGGAGCAGAACGTGAAGCGCTCAAAATGATAGACTCAATGGGACTTCATAATCTTATTGTCGAAACAAAAACGTTCGATGATGAGGAGCTCACAGAACAGCGCAAGCATTCCACTGGATTAACGATTCGAGACGCGCAAATCAGCGTTTTATCACTGCCTTTTATCGAAGCCTTCAGTGCACAAAAAATAATTGATACCTATGGCATTTTTAGCGCCTCAGGAGACAGTGATGGTGATGCTATTGGGGTCAGTCCAAGTTATTTTAAATTATCAAAACTCCAGCTAGCGGATGGGCGACTACTAACCGAAGCAGATGACGCAGATTTTTCTCAAGTAGCATTGCTGGGTTCATCTACCGCCAAACAGTTGTTTCCAACGGGTGGAGCGATTGGTAAAACGGTCAAGATTAATCATCTTTGGTTTAAAGTTGTTGGCGTACTGCAACCGCCATTTTTAACCAAGGATGAATTTCAAGGTATTAAATTAGGTGGTGAGCAACGCTTAGTTTTCATTCCACTAAAAACTGCCATACATCGATTTGAAAATAGTGCTTTATCCAGCGAAGTAAGTAGTATTAAACTACAGCTCTCTGAAGGTGTTGATGCTATTGAGGCAGCAAAAGCTTTGAGCCATCTGTTAGGAAGACGGCATAATGATGTAGATGACTATAAACTAATAATCCCAGCTGCCTTACTTGCCCAACAAAAGAAAACCCAGAACATTTTCAACATAGTTATGTCCTGCGTGGCAGGCATATCTTTATTAGTTGGCGGTATAGGTATAATGAATATCATGTTGGCCACTGTGCTTGAACGAACCAAAGAAATAGGTTTATTACGGGCGGTTGGGGCCACGCAAAAAGACATTCAAATTCAATTCATTGCCGAAAGTTTTACAATTTCAATTTTGGGAGGCATTTTAGGTATAGTATTCGGCATTTTGCTGTCAGAGATTATTGCAGCTTATTCCGAGTGGGCAGTTTCTTGGTCTTTAGGAGCAATTATTTTGTCCTTTAGCATCTGTTCTTCAATAGGATTAATATTCGGTGTTTATCCAGCTGTCAAAGCCTCACAATTGAATCCTATTGATGCCCTGCAGAGCGACTGACTGTAACGCTAAAAGCGCATGCCCGGGGGACGCCATACAGAGAAGCCCTGTTGCTGCATCGAGGATCTTTAGAGTAAGCTAGAAATCATACGAATAAGAAATGCGACGTAGGTGCCCTCTATGTCGCATTTTTACAAGTAAACGTCACAAGGAGTGATTAAGCACTCTTTTTAGCAGCACCAAAGCGCTTGTTAAAGCGATCAATTCGACCACCAGAATCAACAATTTTCTGCTTGCCAGTGTAAAACGGGTGGCAAGAAGAACAAACATCAAGGTAAATTGCTTCAGTCCGAGTTGAACCAACTTTTATAACGTTGCCACAACTGCATGTTGCAACTAATTCGTTATAGTTTGGGTGAATCTCATTTTTCATCTTATACTCCAAGTTACGAACCGCCACCCCATCTTTAAACTGATACTATAGCGCTACGTGAGCGATTCGGTTTAAGCAAGGCACGGTAGGCCATTTCAAAAGAGCGCGGATCTTAACAGAAAGTTATCTGGTTACAAAAGGAATTCTTATTTTTTTATGGCTACTAATAAGCCTTTCATTATTCGAGTAGCGATACAGTCGCCACTCCGCCAATTATTTGATTATGTAATTCCCAAGACTATTCTTGAAATTTCACCTAATCAGCAGCCTACATCTGGCTGTAGAGTACTTGTACCCTTTGGTCGGCGACTTGTGGTCGGCTTAATCGTCACCTGTCCGGAAACTACCGACTATGATGAAAACAAACTTAAATCAATCGAAAACCTATTGGATAAGAGCCCGCTGATACCTCAGGAGTTATTTGCTTTATTTGTTTGGGCAGCCCATTATTATCAACATCCTATCGGGGATGCACTGTTCAATATGCTTCCAGTAACACTTAGAAAAGCAAAACCATTGTCTGAACCTAGTACAAAATATTGGCAGTTAACAGCGAAGGGCAAAGGCCTAGGTGAGAACTCTCTTAATCGGGCACCAAGTCAGAAAGCATTGATTGGCCATTTATTGAAGCACGGTCGCCTATCACATGATGACCTGATAAGACTATTTCCGCGTAATATTTTGCATACTCTGGCAAAAAAAGACCTTATTAAAGATAGCGAAGATGTTAAAGCCAAGGTAGCGATTAAAATCGTACTCAAGCAAGTTCCGTTATCACTAAACACTGCGCAGAAAATAGTTTTCGCTAAAATTCGCTATGATGATTTTCGTTGTTACTTACTCAATGGTGTAACTGGTAGCGGCAAAACCGAGATTTATCTTCGAGCCATTGAGGACGTTTTACGTCAAGGTAAACAAGCGCTTGTGTTGATACCAGAGATTAGCCTAACACCACAAACTCAAAAGCGGTTTAGTGATCGATTTAACGTTCCCATCGTCACATTGCACTCCGGCCTTAGCGACAAAGCACGCCTCATTGCGTGGACTGATGCCAAAGCTGGGCGAGCAAGCATTGTACTAGGCACGCGTTCGGCAATATTTACGCCGTTGGAGCAACCAGGCTTGATTGTTGTTGATGAAGAACACGATCAATCCTACAAACAGCAAGAGGGGTTTCGCTACTCTGCAAGAGATCTTGCAGTTATAAGAGCTCGAAAAGAAAATATTCCAATTATTTTAGGATCAGCGACACCTTCCATAGAGTCGCTTAATAATTGTGTCACTAAACGCTATGAACAACTAATGCTACCTCAGCGTGCTGGTGAAGCTCTGCAACCTCAGTGGTCAATCATTGATCTTAAAAACGTTAATATTGAAGCAGGAATTGCATCGACAACACTTTTAGCGATATCTGAGACCATCTCTAACGGCCATCAGGTACTAATTTTTCTAAATCGTCGTGGTTTCGCTCCGGCTATTATTTGTCATCATTGTGGTTGGGCAGCAGATTGCCATAGCTGCGACACCAAACTCACCGTGCATCGCGCTCGAAATAGACTAATCTGTCACCACTGTGATTATCAACAAGCTATTCCCAAACACTGTCCAAACTGCATGTCCCACGACCTTGTGCCTATGGGTGAGGGCACTGAACAAAGTGAAGACTATTTAAAGCGCTATTTTCCAGATACCAATATTATGCGCGTTGATAGAGATAGCACGCGTAAAAAAGGTGCTATGCAAACGGTTTTTAATGAAGTTGAACGCGGTGAGCCTTGTATATTAATTGGCACACAAATGCTGGCTAAGGGCCACCACTTTTCAAATGTCACATTGGTCGTAGTGTTGGATGCAGATAGTGGATTATTCAGTCCAGACTTTCGAAGTCAAGAACGACTTGCCCAGCTACTAACTCAGGTTGCTGGACGCAGTGGTCGCGGTCAATTACCTGGAAGAGTATTTATCCAAACTCATCAACCTGAGCATCCGTTACTGGAAAGTCTTATACACAAAGGATATAACACCCTAGCAATAGACTTAATGACTCAGAGACGCCAATATGAACTTCCACCATATCGACACTTGGCGGTGATTAGAGCTGAATCACAATGGGCAAAAACTGCTGAAACATTTTTACACCATGCTAGAGCCACGGCGCAAAAAATTTGTCCTGCCAGTGAGTCAATTACTTATCTTGGTCCATTGCCGGCAATGTTGGAGAAACGCGCAGGGCGTTATCGGTTTGTGTTACAAATTAATGTAACTCAAAGATCAATGCTACAAAATTTACTGACACAACTAAACCACGTTTTAGAGTCTTACAAAGGGTCAAAAAAAATTCGCTGGTCGGTTGATGTGGATCCACAAGAAATATGATCGGTGTAGACATAAAACGGATTGTCAACCGTACAATTTTTAGCTATACGCTGATATTTCCCCTACAATGTTGGCCGAAGCCTGAATAAGAAATTCTATGAGTCGTTCTACTAAAAAAAATGGTGCTGTTCGAAATAATAGGTCATCCTCTGCCACGGAGAAATCTTCTCGGCCAGCGTTCCTAGCTGGGTTAGTTATTGGTGCTCTGGTAACATACATTATGCCTTCAATGCTGACAACTGATCAAAAACCGAGCCAAGCGGCGGTTCAAGATATTGTTAAAAAAACAGATGAAGAAACTCTGAAATTTGACTTCTACACCCTTCTAAAAGATAACGAAATTTTAGTACCAGACGACCAGCAAACGAGTGAAGAAGCAAATCAGACAGATAGCTCTCACTACTTATTACAGGTTGCTTCATTTAAAAATGCTCAAGACGCTGAAAATTTAAAAGTTGAATTGTTATTACTTAATTTAACGGCAGACAGTGAGATTGTGACAAGTCAAAATGGCGATGTTTGGCATCGAGTAATTGTTGGACCTTTTGCCAATACCTCTAAAATGGCGTCAGCCCGGGCACGACTTGCACAAAATGATATGGATAGTTTATTGCTCAAGCGAAAGTTATAAAGTTATAAAGTTATAAAGTTATCCAAATAAGATACGTACCTGAGTGTTTTTCTTGACAAGTTTTATTCTAGTATC
>Ga0233426_10000718_pt1 | contig 33455 bp, 26 predicted proteins | sample SI_118_April2016_6_FD_179875 | JGI IMG/M metagenome (GOLD analysis project Ga0233426, IMG submission 179875) | Seawater microbial communities from Saanich Inlet, British Columbia, Canada - SI_118_April2016_10_MG | ecosystem: Environmental > Aquatic > Marine > Inlet | place: Canada: British... | reverse complement strand
TAAATAGGAAAGAGGCAGGTAAGTCATAGAGCTGTAGTGCACAATTTTGGTTGTCACTACACTGAATAAAATGAGTACTATCCAAAACAGGTATTTCATCCAAGTGCTCAGTGCATGATCATCGCCCAAAAATGATTTTTTAAAGGCGGATAAAGCTATTATCGACATTGGAAAACAACCCAATAAAACGACCAAGAAATGATAGAAAAAGGGTTGTTTATGTCCTGCTACCGGGTGAAGCAATAACTCCACTTGATATTGGATGAATTCTACTAAAAACCAAGGCCCATTTTGCAGTGTTTCGTATCCGAACCAAATGGAAGAGGTAAAGAATACACAAAGGGCAAAGACTAGGATGCTTTGCCATTTCGCGGGTTTTTTCAATCGATTGAATACCCACCAAACCAAGAATGTTAGTAGTAACAAGAGGAAGCCAACAGGGCCCTTAGTAAGAATAGCTAATCCGCTGAACAACCCAGCGATTGCTGCATGTTTCAATGATTCAGTATCGCCTTGTTCAACCGTGATGAAAAGATGGTAAACGGACAAGAAAATGAATAGATTGAACCACGGATCTATAATTCCGGACTTGAAATATAAATGAGGAAGAACGGAACCAATATAAAGTAAGACCCATGCCCAAGCGAAGCCTCGGTTTTGCCATTTCAAACCAATAGAATACATGACCTGTAAGGTGATAATGCCGCAAATAGCGTTTGGTAATCGCGCAGCGAACTCACCTACTCCAAATACTGACATGGATAAGGCTTGCATCCAAAAAAACAAGGGTGGCTTTTCGCGAAAGGGTTCAAAGTTGATCGTTACCTGCCACCAATTGCCTGTCTGAAGCATTTCGCGCGCACTTTCGGCAAAGTTGATTTCGTCCCAATCAAAAAGGTGAACGCTGCCCAAAAATGGGATGAAAAGCAGAGTCGATAGAATGAGAAGTATTAGCCTGTCGCGATTCAAGACTTATTTCGATTTGTTTCGAAATTAGCCAATAGACCTTTCTCGCCCCATTTCTGATTTTTGAAAAGGGCAAGAATCGCAAAGCAGATGGTGGTGCCAATGATGCTGCCAACGGTTATATCCTCAAAGAAATGCTGCGATAAATAGACGCGACTAAAGGCGGTTATCAAGGCTAGGGCATAACACAAAAGCTCTAGTTTACGATTATTGACCGTGAAGGCTAGAAAAAGAAATAGGGCAAAAGCTGCTGTTGAATGTCCAGAAGGGAAGGAAAAGGCCTTGTGCAGCGAAACTCCATCAACAAAATGCAGGTTTGCGATTCCATCAAACACCTTAGCAGGTCGAAAATGGTCATTGAAAACCTTGTGTTTAAAAAATTGTGTGACCATTCCTGAAACAACTATGCCGATTAATCCAGCAATTGCATAACGGACCTTAAATATTAAGATAATGAATACCATGAATCCGATTACCAGACCCTCAGCCATGTGCGTAGCGTACTTAAAAACTTGATCGAAAAACGGATTATGAAATTGATTGAACCACAGGTGCAGTTCATTTTGGTCCGTAGCGAAAATGACAACCAAACTTCCGATCAATACCAGCGCATGAACGGAAATGAAAAGCTTTACCTCTTGAAAGGCTGACTTCATTTTTTTGTCTTGAATATTCGAGGGTTGACCAAGCCAAGTTTACTCAGTCTATAGATGAAAGACCATTTCAACACCCCAAGACCATAGGTGCTGCTTCGGGCAAAATTGATGGAAGAGGCCTCCTCAAAATATTTGGTTGGACAAGTGACCTCACCAATTTCAAACCCTGCATGAAATACCTGACACAGCATTTGATTATCAAAAACGAAGTCGTCAGAATTTGCTTCAAAGTCTATGGTTTCAAGAATATTTTTTGAAAACGCCCTGTAGCCAGAATGGTATTCACTTAGTTTTTGACCAATGAGTATGTTTTGTGTGAGTGTAAGAAACCTGTTTGCGATGTACTTATAAATGGGCATTCCGCCTTTTAGGGCTCCCTTTCCTAGTATTCGACTGGCTAAAACAGAATCATACAAATCATTTGCAATGATGTGCGCAATGGATGGAATGAGCAGTGGAGTGTATTGATAATCGGGATGCACCATGATGGTGATATCCGCATTTAGCTCCAATGCTTTGCGATAGCAGGACTTTTGGTTTCCCCCATATCCAAGGTTGTTTTCGTGTGTGATAACATGCTTGATGCCAATTTCTCGGGCAAGGTCAGCCGTTTTGTCGGAACTTTTATCATCCACCAAAACCACATCGTCCACAACGTCGAATGGAATTTCATCGTAGGTTTTTTGGAGGGTTTTTTCCGCATTATATGCGGGCATAACCACCACTACTTTTTTACCATTAATCATTTTGTGAAAATAAAGGAATAGTGCTCTTCAAATAAGGAGTTGAAATCACTGAACTATCACGGTCTTGTGAATAGACCTTTCTTCTCCTTTAAGATGCAGGATATAAAGCCCAGAACCTAAATTGCTAATATCAATTTCCAGTCTTTTGCGGCCTACTATTTCCATTTTCGCAACCTTACTTCCAAAGATATCGGTCAACTCAAGGTTTCTGAAATTATGATTTTGCAATCCTGAAACATTAAGTTGATTTATAGTTGGGTTCGGAAAAACTTGAATAGAAGAAGCGTCTATTATTCCAACCCGCGTTATTGTGTCATCAATTGTAGTGTCTGCAGTATCTATTGGTGCAGTTTCAAATAGTAGATTTTGCATAGCAGTATCGGAAGAATCGCAATGGTATGCAGTAAGTGTTACGGTGTATTGACCTGCACCTGGGTAAGTATGAGAAGGGTTGTTTACTGTGCTTGTTGTCCCATCACCAAACTCCCAAAATGAACTTGTGGAGTTGGTACTTAGGTTGTTAAACGTGGCATTCAACTGACTTTGACCTGATTGAAAATCGGCTTCCGCTAAAATTGTAGAATCGTATGAACCAACGAACCATTTCTCGAGGCTATCAAAGACAACCACCTCGGCCGCTTGGCGAATTTGGTAGGCCGCTAGTGGATTCAAAGTAAAGTCATAAGGAACGTCAGCTGGACTCTTTCTGTGAATTACCGAATAGAAACTGCATGCTGCGGCATAACTTCCTGCTTCACTTGGGTGTGACTCATCCTGATTATAAAGTTCTATAGAGGCAAAGTTGTTACGTATGAATCGCCACACTGCCCCGACTGGAGAAACTATTGCTTCATTATCCTCTGCCATCTGCATGTATCTATCAAAAAGCAGGCTGTCCATACCTTGGTAAGTGCAGACAGGAGGCCAGTTAGGACAATTTCCTGCGTCACCATTCTTTCTGCCCCAAGTCATAAAAAAAACTGTTTCGGCACAAGGGTTAGCTGAGTTGATCATGGTGTCCAATGTAGCAGCATTTGGAAAACACTGCGTTTGGACTTGACTTAATGGAAAAGACGGAATTTGACTTTGCTCTTGTAAAACGACAAAGTCCCAATCACCTTGGCTTATCATATTCTGAGACATTTGGTTGGTGCTGTGCCCTTGCAGGGTATACCCACCTGGGGTGTTAAATCCCGCAGTGACAGTATCACCAGCCGCATTCGAGAAATTTTCAAACAGGTCTGGTAAGTTGTTGAAAAACGTATAACTGTTTCCCAAGAACAGGACTTTTTTGCCTTCGGTTTGTGCGAAACTGAATTGGGACATTAGGCCCAAAAGGAATAGAATGTAATATCTCATGGTGTTTAGACGAAGATTGTCAAAAACGTTGAGTCTGCTATGCTACTGAATTATGATTTGTTCAGATTGTACCCCCGTGTCAAAAACAAAATTCAATATGTATACTCCTTTCGCTACATCCAAGAGATCAAGCGTTCCTGCTTGATAACCTGTTAATGAAATCTTTTTGATGGTTTGCCCAGATATTGATTCAAGCTGAACATAATCAAGGCTTAAGTCTGAATTAATGATTTCAAATTGGACCGATCCATTACTTGGATTTGGATAGATTCTGTAGTTTGGAGTTTTGCTAATAGAACTGATGCCTAAGCATGAATCAGCGGTTACGATTATACCCTGAGAGCTGCTGCAACCATTAAAATCTGTGATTGTAACCATATACGTGCCAGGGTCCGATATTTCTATAGTCTGCGTAGATTGGTTTGTAGACCAGACATATACAAAACCTGCACCGGCATCCAGAGTAGTGGTTTGATCCACACAAATGATTGCAGTGGTATCCATTAAAATTTCAGGGCTATCATGCGTATAGGATATTGTAGCGGTATCTTCAAGAGTGCAACCATTTTGGTCTGTCAGGGTCAATACATAAACACCTTCATTGAGGTCAGCCAGCTGACTATTTGTGTCTCCTGTAGACCAGTTATAATCGTAAGAGGATACGCCACCTTCTACGTCTGTTTGTATTGCTCCATTTGAATCGCCTTTGCACCAAACGTCAGTGATTTCAATTTCATTGACTAGTTCTTCGGGTGATATAATATCATAGGAATAGATCTCTTCGCAGCCATTTTCATCAGTCAAAGTGAACGAATAATTTCCTTGTCCAAGATTTGTAATTGTCGAAGTCGTTTCCAAATTTGACCAACTATATGCGTATGGTGTAACCCCTCCAGAAATCATGATTCCCAATTCACCTGTTTCGTCTCCAAAACACAACGGGTTGACCTGATTAAAAATACTGTCTTCGATGGCTTCGGGTTGGGTGATTTGAACCGTGTCATAAGCGAAGCATCCATTATCATCGGTTAATAGCACGCTTAATAGGCCTGCGTTTAATTGACCCACATAATTGGAATCCTCGCCAGTTGACCATAAGTATGAATATGGACTGAGTCCAGCACTTCCTGTTGCCTGAGCGGACCCACTAGATTCACCAAAGCAAAGTACATCGACCACATTTCCAATGGAGACGCTTGGACTTGGAAACACCTCCAAGGTAAATGAATCACAAAGGGATAATAGGCTTTCATATGAATTCGCACAATAGTACGTTGTTGTTGTGCTGGGACTGACTTGTATGGTAGTTCCCGAATCTATTGGTGCAGATGCACAAGTGCCAGTATACCAATATGTTTCCCCGACAAAAGGGTCGTCATTTGTAAGTGTTATTGGCAAATCATCTAAACACGCGACAGAATCGGAGGACGATACTGACGGAATTGGTACTGGACATGTTAGACATTGAACATATGTCTGACGGCAGGTGTCTTGCTCACCACAGGCGCTGTCTTGGAAGATGTGAACTCGAATAGTTGTATCCCCGTATGGATTTGTAAATGTGAAGGGGGTTTGCCCGCTTGATATGTATGTATCATCAGTAAGGGTTAGAAAAAACCAATCTGCACTGTCACTGGAAACTTCGTAGGTTTCGCCAGCACTAATGTCCATTACGATATACTCGCCAGCATAGCTGCAGTCAGTAATTGTGTCGAGAGCAGGATCATCAGAGGCCTGGACAGTATAGTTAGGATATTGACTTGTTGCAACACAAGGTAGTCTTTTGACAGTGGTAGTGCGACAGGCGAATTCAGTACCGCAGTTCGCATCAGTGAAAATATGAACTCGAATTTTTAAATAATTGGTGGTGGTTATGTTGGCAACAACCGGTGTTTGCTGCGAGAAAAAGACGTTGTTAGCCGAATCTGTGAAAACAAAAACATCACTGGTATCAGAGCTTGCAATTTCATAACTGCCAGCAAAAAGCACAATTTCAAAAAATTGACCTGGATAATTGCACGTAGATACAAAATGCGTGTCATAGGTGCTGCTTGCCGTGTCTACATATGATGGGAATTGTATAGTCGCCAGACACGGAGCTCTTGTAACGGTAGTTACCCTGCATGCATTTTGAGTGCTGCAAGCACTATTTGTGAAAATGTGCATACGCACCGTATCTATGCCGGTGTTGTTGATGGAAACAGAGCCAGTACCAGTGCTTAAGGTTGTATTGGAGGTGTTAGTTATCTCGATGAAATCAGTTGCCACATTACTTTCGAATGTGTAGTTGAAGTTTCCTGATAGCACCACAACGGCATATTCTCCGGCATAGTTGCAGGTGGTTATTGTCAATGCATTCATCGAAGATGAGTCTGTTACAGTAACATTGGCAGGGTACAATGTGGAAGATGTACATGCAGCAGATTTTGTCGAATACAGGAGACTTAGAACCGTGATAACGGTTAAGTAGCTAATGGTGCGCATGTGGGGGGGTTAATTTGGTTGGTGACCAAAGTACGATTCTAATAACCACCGGATAATAAATTAATTATCCGGCTAGACCATTTCGGTAGTCAGGTTGCAAAGTAAGAAAGAGGAAAGGAAAAAATTGATGTTAAGCTGCCAAATCTGAAGAGTCAGCTCTGCGAATTCCAGAAGAGGTAACTCTTGCCTTGAGTGTTTCGCGATCCAATTCTATGAATCCATTAATTCTCAAATAAGAAATTAATTCTTTGGCATATTCAGTTTCAAAGCCAAGTGAATAAGCAACATTCAGCGCATTAGTTTGGGGATGTAAACTGCCTTCAACCCTGTGTTTCAGAACTTCTAGTAGAAGGTTTCTGTCGTTGTTACGTTTTTCCTGTTCAGTCATGATCGATCAATCATGGTAAATTTAAATCTAAGAAGACCTCTTTTTGCGAGTCTTCATGAACAGTTATAAACGAGTTTTGAACCTACTTATTCTTTTTTACTAAACTCAGCTACACCTTCTTCCAGCCAATCAACATAGAAATCAATGTCGGGATCATAGGCAGTTGTTCCATTTAATGGATCCATTGATTCGTGATCTACGATAATATACTGTGGCTGTGAATTGGACTGAAAGTGCTTGATCTGGAAATCGGCCCACTTGTTACCCACACTCTTAACCTTTTTACCTGTTTCTTCTGAGACATACTGCTCATCCTCAGGCAGTAGAATCTTCTCATCTACATAAAGCGAAATCAATACTACATCTTCTCGCAATTGCTTAAGCACACGTGGATCACTCCATACCTGCTCTTCCATTTTTCTGCAATTAACACAGGCCCAGCCCGTAAAGTCTAGAAGGATAGGCTTGTCTACTTCTTTGGCATAGGCTAATCCTTTTTCATAATCGTGAAAACAGTTCAATCCATGTGGACAATGAGCAGGGTCTGCTCCGTCAGGAATGCTTGAATCTCCCGCATGATTCATTGTTGCGGCTGCTGAACTTCCGCCAAATCCATTTGGTGCCTCGCTGTAGAACATTGGTGGAGGAAATCCACTGATGATCTTGAGAGGAGCTCCCCAAAGTCCAGGAATTAGATAAATTGTGAAGACTAAAAAGAATGTTGCCAATAGTGTTCTTCCAACACTGAGATGATCTAACGGTGAGTCATGTGGCATCTTTATGAAACCAAGTAGGTACAAAGTGAGCATTGCCGAAACGGCAATCCATATAGCAATGAATAACTCTCTTGGTAACCATCCAGCTTGCCAGACCAAATCAGCATTCGAAAGAAATTTGAATGCAAGACCAATCTCTAGAAAACCGAGAACCACTTTTACTGAATTTAACCATCCTCCAGATTGTGGCAGTGTATTTAGCCATCCAGGGAAAGCCGCGAATAATGCAAATGGCAAAGCCAGAGCCAATGAGAATCCGAACATACCGACTAATGGACCCGTAACTCCACCATGAACAGCTGCCTCTACTAATAAGGTTCCAATTATCGGGCCCGTGCAGCTAAAGGAAACAACGGCTAAAGTGAATGCCATGAAGAATATTCCAATCAGTCCACCTTTATCAGAAGCTTGGTCTATTTTGTTTACGAAGGACGAAGGCAGAGTGATTTCAAAAGCGCCTAAGAAAGAAATGGCAAAAACAATTAAAAGCACAAAAAATACCATGTTGAAAATAGCGTTTGTTGATAGGGCATTGAGAGCATCTGCCCCGAATATTTTTGTAATCGCGAATCCTAATAGTGTATAGATACCTACGATAAAAGCACCATAAATCCAAGCGTTCGTAATTCCTTGGGCTCGAGTTTTACTCTGCTTAGTAAAGAAACTAACGGTCATTGGAATCATAGGGAAAACACAAGGCGTAAGCAGGGCGGCAAATCCACCTATGAAACTCAGTAGAAAGATGCCCATCAAGGATCCATCGTCCGATTCATCATCACTAGATTCACCCGCATCTTTGGATTCTAAATCTGGAGCCGAGCTCATTTCACCCGCTTCTTCTTCAGTAATAAGCTCTCCGGTTTCTGGGTTTACAAAGAATTTAATGGTTTCAGGTGGAAGGCACTTCTCTGCATCGCAGCACATAAAGTATACTTCGCCAGAGATGGCATTTGAGCCAGTCGCTTTGAATTGTCTTTCCAACTTCATTTCCCCTTCAAAATAATCGAGGTCCATCATAAAGTTTTCATCGTATTCTGAATGTAGCTCACCAATTTCGACTAGTTCACCTACTAATTCGAAATCCCCTTCCACTAAAGTCAATTCGGTTGCAACAGGACCGTCCTCTGCTGGTAAATTGATAGAGTATACGTGCCAACCTTCTGCAATATCTGCAACGGCACTAATAGTGATTGTGCCATCTTTCTCTTTTGAGCTTGTAATTTCCCAAGTTACTGGCTTGAGTAATTTTGGCTTTTCAACTTCGGCTTCATCATCATCCGATCCTTTATCTTCTTGAATCGGGGTTGCTGCGGCTCTGTTCTCAACTTCTGGTTTTCCAGTTGGTTTGATTGCACTTTCGATATAAAACTCAAAATCTAGGTATTCTGGAGGCAGACATTTTGAATCATCGCAGGTCATATAGGTAAGCTCACCGGTAACCTTTGCAAACTCATCCGTAAGTTTTATTCGTTGTTCGATGGTAACCTTGTCTTCAAACCAAAGTAGCTCCATATCAAAGTTCGGGTCATAGTCTTTGTGCGCCTCCGGCTCCTTTATTCCACCTACCAATTCAGCTCCTTTGATAGTTTTGATATCAATCAGTGTAGGAACTGGTCCAATTCCATCTTCAATCGTGGTCGAGTATACATGCCACTTTTTTTCTATAGTCGCTTTGAATTGAAGAATAGCGTGTTCATCACCGTCTAATTTGTGACTGAATTCCCATTTCACTGGATCATAGACTTGTGCAAAGGCACTTGAAAAAGAAAGAAAAAGAGGAATTAGTAATGCGAAAGATAGCTTCATATGCTTGAAATTACAACTAAGCAAAACTAACCAATACCCATACGGTGCGGATAAGAAAGCCTCGATTATGTTTGGAATCTTAGCGATACTAGTCTTTATTGTTTTTGGCAATGTTTTGTGACTTTTCACACTTCAAGATTCCTCTATGCAAGGTTAGAAATAGAAAACGCATCTAAAAGGAAATTCAAATCTGATAAAATGAAAAATGCATTAATAGTCCTGGCGCTCTCGATTAGCTTCATATCCTGTGAAAAACAATTCTTGGATGTTCCAGGAAAACATGGAGATCGCGTAACAACTGAAGAGCTAACTTTCCGGGACATGGGAGTGTGCAGTGGCATGTGGTTCGAAAACGACTGTGGCGATATTTTTGAAGTTTACAATTACTTTCCGCAGAACATGGGTTTTTGTGGCACACCCTATATGTTGCAGCTTGGAGAACGAGTCTCTCTCAAGTATCAATGTTACGATGATAGTGAGCTGGTTCAATGTGAGGCTCTATCTGTTTTCGAGCAAGAATGTTTTGAACAAGGAAAGCGAATTAGCACCGTTGAGGTGGTGCATGATGATGTCGCATCCGAAGAATAAAAAAAAGGTGGAATAGTTGTTGACCATTTCGCCTTTTTCAAATCAACCTGCTTATCATAAGTGCAATTCCTTATCGCCTGCCAATCTGTAAGCGAATCTCGTCTTCAAATAATACATTACAGGCACTATCACAAGAGTTAAGAAGGTGGCGAAAGTCAAACCGAAGATTACAGTCCAGCTCATTGGTCCCCAGAAAACCACATTGTCTCCACCTACATAAATCTTAGGATCATACTCAGTAAGTAGAGATATAAAGTCGATGTTGAGACCAACCGCCAATGGCACAAGTCCAAGAACGGTTGTGATCGCGGTTAGCAATACTGGTCTAAGACGTGTTTTACCTCCTTCAACCATGCAATCAATCAATACTGGAATTGGAAGCTTAGCGGTTTCAGATAGCCCTAACTCCTCGCGCTTTCGATCCATAATTAGTTTAGTATAGTCAATTAAAACGATGGCGTTGTTTACCACAATTCCTGCTAAGGAAATGATACCAATCATTGTCATGATTACAATGAAATCCATCTGAAATACAACTAGTCCAAGAAAAACGCCTATTAAACTTAATACTACCGAACCAACGATTATGAATGGTGTAAGTACTGAGTTAAACTGAGCAACTAAGATCAGGAAAATCAGGAAAACTGCAATTAGTAGAGCCGTACTTAAAAATGCCATTTCTTTCTCCTGATCCTCCATTTGACCGGTGAATTTGATGTCAACTTTTTCTGGCTTTTCATATTCTTCTAAGGCCGCTTGAAGTTCGGCTACTACCTCATTTGGGTTTGAACTTTCTAAAACATTAGAGGATACAGTGATCAATCTTTTTTGATCTTTCCTTTTAACTGCATTGAAAGTTGTAGAACGTTTGGCGCTGGCCACAGCTGATATTGGTACCTGTTGGATTTGACCGTTGGTCTGATCGCGGAATGTTATGAGTTGGTTCATCATCGCGTCTTCATTATAGCGGTATTTGTCTTCTAAACGTACCATGATAGGGTACTCATCTTCACCACTTTTAAATCGACTTACCTCCATACCAAAGAGTGAGTTCCTAAGGGTGGAACCAATTTGACCTGTAGAAACGTTATATCGTCTTGCCTTGGCGCGGTCAACCATCACGGGCATCTCAGGTTTTCCAATACTCACATCCAATTTTAGTTCCTCAACCCCGACAATATCTTGATCGTCAATGAATGCTTTCACGCGCTTTGCTTCAGCTAATAATTCATCGTAATTATCCCCTGAGACTTCGATGTTGATTGGCTTAGCTTGAGGTGGTCCAGCTGGATCCTTATCTACAGTTATTTGAACTCCAGGTGCACCAGCTACTAGCTCTCGAATATCATCCATTACTTCATTCGTGCTTACACCTCTTCTGTGTTGAAACTGAACAAACGAAACAGTAATTCGCGCCTTGTTTGGAGTTGCCGCCATGGATGGCCCTTCATTTGGATCGGATGTTCCAGCTCCAACTTGAGCGATAACGGATTCTACTAAATAGTTGTATTTATTGACCACGCCCTCAGACTCTTCCTCTTCAACTTCATATTTACTCACGTAGTCAAGAACTTTCGCTTCCAATTCCTTGGTTGTTTTGTTCACATCAACTATGTCAGTGCCAATTGGGGCCTCAACAAATACATTGACATAATTGGGCATATTAACTGGGAAGAATAGCACTTTAGGCGAAAACATCCCAAGCAGAACAAAAGAAAAAACCAAAAGCAGCAGTGTGCCTAAGAAGTATGCAATTGGAGTTCTCTTATTAAAAACGTGTCTTAAAAATTTCTCATAACCCCGCTCCATAGATGGAATTAGTGAGGTTTGGAAATACTTTGTAGATGGGGTCAAAATGAATTTAGTCGTGATGACTAGAAATCCCCCGAGGGCAATTAAGTTGCCCAGAGCTGTTGCTTGGAGGGAAATAATTATTCCGATAATCATTAGTATCGATCCTAAGGTAATGGCCTTCTTTGCCCTCATGGGTGTTTCTTCTACTTTCATGAACATTGCGGTTAAAACTGGATTTATAACCAAGGCAACAAACAATGATGACCCCAAAACAATGATGAGCGTCATCGGCAAGAAGAACATAAATTCTCCCATAAGTCCAGGCCAAACAATTAGCGGTGAAAAAGCTGCAAGGGTAGTAGCCGTTGAGGCAATAATAGGCCAGGCCACTTCTCCAACTCCATATTTGGCAGCATCAATCGCATTCATGCCATCATCCATAAGTCGATAGATGTTTTCGACTACAACAATTCCATTGTCAACCAGCATTCCAAGTGCAAGTACTAAAGCGAATAGCACCATCATGTTTAGAGTAACGCCTGCCGCACTTAATATGAAGAATGAAATAAACATGGATAGGGGAATTGCTACACCAACGAAAAGAGCATTTCGCAGCCCTAAAAAGAATAGTAACACTGTAATGACCAGAAGCATTCCGAAAATGATGCTGTTCTCCAATTCATTGACTTGGGTTCGCGTTTGTTTGCTCTGGTCTCCTGTAATGGTAATTTCTAGGTTGTCTGGAAACATTTCTGCTCGAGCCTCATCTATTATATCAATAATTTTATCCGCAGCATTAATGAGATTTTCACCAGCCCGCTTTTTTACGTCTACCATCACCACTGGTTTGGTGGTTTGTCGAGCGTAACTCTCGGCCTCTTCCTCTTCAAAAACAACTTCAGCAACGTCACTTAGGTATACGATGTTGCCCTTTTCTTGCTTGATGATAACCTTACCTAAATCCGCTGCATTTTTGAACTCACCCTCAATGCGGACTGTTCTTCGCATGGAACCTTCTAGCATATTTCCAGCTGAAATGGTCATGTTTTCATTAGCAATGGCTCCAGCAATGTCATTGAAGCTTAATTCATTTGCTTGCAGGCGAAATAGGTCAACATTAACTTTCATTTCTTTATCCTGTACACCTCGAATATCAACTTCAGTGATTTCTGAGAGTTTTTCAATTTTGTCTTCTAGGTGTTCAGCATACTCATTGAGTTGGTCAATACTAAAATCGCCACTTAAGTTGATGTTCATCACGGGCGTTAGCTCCGAAATATTCATTTCAAACACATTCGGATCAGCAGGCAAATCCTGAGGGAAATCTTGGTCGCCCATGGCAATATCCACCTTGTCTTTGACTTTTCTAAGCGCCTCATCTGGAGTAACACTAAAGTCGAACTCAATAAAAATTGTTGAATACCCCTCTACAGAAGTGGATGTCATTTTGTCGATACCTGAAATGGACCCAATTTCTTTTTCAAGAGGTCTGGTGAGAAGCTTTTCTATATCCACTGGAGAGTTCCCAGGATATGGTGTCCCAACATATATCTGCGGAATAACTACCTCAGGAAATGCTTCTCTTGGCATGCCCACATAGGCCTGAATTCCCGCAATGACAAGAATTACTAGAACCACCATGACCGTCATTCGATTGTTGATGCTGGCCGTGCTCAGACCGAACTGACGCATTTTTGATTTTATTTTCTCTTCCATTTTTTTGTCTTGAGAGATTTCTAATTATGATTGAATAGCAACCTTATCGCCATCTTTTACTGATCGTGCTCCTCGTTCAATGAGCATTTCGGTACCTATGAGTCCTTCAGTTATTTCGACATTACTTTGGTATGTGATACCTGTTGTTATTTCCACCTTTTTCGCGACACCATCAGCTACTGTATAGACAAATTCCTGACCTGTTGGGGTTATCTGAATCAGAGCTGAAGGTATAACTACAGTGCTGTCTGAAGCGTAGTCGCGAATACTAATTTCTGCCAAAAGATTCGGACGAAGAATCTTATCCGAGTTTGGTAGATCAAGCGTAATTTTAAAAGTTCTGTTATTTGGATTTATAAAGTTTCCAATTCTGCCAATTTTAGTCTCTACTTCGTGACCCATGCTTGGGAAAGCCGCCACTACTGCATCGCCCGCCTTGATCTTGCCTAAATATCCTTCGGTAACATCAGCCTTGATGTAAACTGAATTCATGTTGATTAGTCGAAATGCGGGCATGGCTGGATTGGCCATTTCTCCAACCTTTGGGTTTATTTCGTCAACTTCACCTGAAAATGGCGCGCTCACTATATACAAGCTTTTCTGAGCCTCTAAAGTCTCCAAACTGTTTTCGAGTGATTCGTAGTTGTTTTTCGCCTCTAGGTACTGGATTTCTGATCCAATTTCTTGGCTCCAGAGCGACTCTTGCTTTTCGTAAATGAGTTTAGCTAACTGAAGTCTTGACTTTAGCTCGTTAATTTGGTTGGTTACTATTTTACTATCGATAGTCATCAAGGTTTGTCCTTTAGAAACCGTATCACCTTCTTTGACCGAAATTGATGTAATTTTCCCTGCTGCTTCAGGAAAGAGCTGCGCATTTTGATCTGCTTCCACCAAACCTTGCACCGTGAAGTAATGACTGAAATCCGTGCGAGCAAGCTGCATGGCCGTTATAACCGTTGTGTTTTCCGCAGTAATTGTAGAATCGTTTGATGCAACTTGTTCAGAGGATTCCCCTCCACCGCAAGAAGTTAAAACGATAGCTGCTGTAATTGTTAACAGTGAATATCTCATGATACTATTTGTTTGAGTCGATTGTCTTATTTTCATTTTAGATTCCGTAGGCTGTCACTAGATTAAGCTTGGCGTTCAGCAGCTCAATAGTGGTGTTGATGTAGTTTCCGAGAGTTGTCAAATACTGAGATTCGGCTTGGGTTAATTCGCTACTCGAAGCAAGCCCTTCATTGAATTTGATTCGTGTAGTTTCTTTAATTGTTTTCGCAAGCTCCAGATCATCGGTTAGCACTTCATATCGTTCAAGTGCGCTCTTATAAGAATTAGCCGCATTGATCGCCTGCATTGTCAGGCTCTGTTCGAGCATAGTTTTCTGACTTCTTGTTTTCTCAAGTTCTAACTTAGATTGCTGTGTTTTCATGTAGCGCATGCCTGAACTAAAAATGGGAACGTTCAATTGAAGACCCCAGAGTGTTGTAGGATAAAATTTGTCCACAATATCTCCAAAATCGTTGCTGAATGAGTTTTGACTGTGTGTGAAAAAAGCACTGAGCTGGGGATAATAACCGGTACGAGTGTTTGACAGTGATAATTCACTTAATCGCTCTCCTTGCATTACAGTTTGATAATCAATATGATTTGTCGGTGAAAATGTCTGATTGATTAGGCTTAATGCAATATCCGAACCCATGTCAATGAGTGTTTCTATATTGTCTGTAAGTGTAATCGTTTCATTTACTGGAATGCCCATTTGAAACTTAAGCAGATTCAGAACAGCCTCGTGCTGTCGATTCGCAAAATCCAATTGGTTTGCAATGCTTGATTTTAATAATCGAACCTGATCGGCATCTTGTTTTTCTAGAAAACCGACTTCATAGAATTTAGAGGTTTCCAAATAAATCTGCTCAATATTCTTCTTGTTTTCTTCAAGTGCTTCGATATTCTCTTCAGCAGCGATTGCATTAATATAAGTCTGAGAAATGCCCGTCTTTACTTCACTCTCTGTCCTTTCAGCTCCAAGTTCGGAGTATTTCATGAATTCCTTCGCTGATTTTAACCCTACGAAGTATGAACCATCGAATAGTAACTGACTTGCTGTAATGCCACCGGTAAGGCTATGCGGTAATCCAAACTGTAAAGGAACCAAAAGACCAGCCGGAGCTGATGGGTCAAATGCGCTAGCTTCAGCAACTTGGGTGGGTATATCAATAAAGTTGTTGTAAGATGCCTCTGCGTTAACTTGAGGTAACCCGATCGCGGTAATCTCACGTACCTTGCTTTGACTAATCTTAATGTCCATTTCAGCTTGTTTCAGCTGTAGGTTGTTTTGAACGCCATAAGCTAAGGCTTCTTCAAGCGAAAAGGTCCTAGCGTCTTGAGCGCTAACGTTTGCGCTGAAGGCAATTAGTGATATATAAAGAAGGAACTTGCGGTGCATAGTGGTTATAGTTCTATGTTTTCTTTTTTGACTTTTTCTTTTAGGTAGGCGAGACCTTTCTCACTGGCTATTCCACGAATGTGATAGCGCATCATTTCCAAGTGGATTTTTTTAAAGGAGTACTTCTCTGGAGGAAAAGTGTGCCCATCTGAGCATAAATGCACCTTCGTGGCATAAAATGCTGCAATCAGAAACGGGTCGAGATTATCTCTGTAATATCCTTGTTCAATTCCCTTTTTCAGGTTGCCCTCAACGCACTCATGTATAAAGTTGTTCTGAAATTGGTGAAAAACGTCCCAAGCTTTAGGGTGATATTTCTTCAGGTCATAATTAATAGACGGATGAACCTGTCCAAATTTTTGACTCATTTCTTTGGTTAGTTCAAAGAGCATGTCTATCGCGTTTGGAATTGAGTCACACATATGATTTGCATGGTTCATTTCCTGATTCACCAAAGCCTGCAATGACTTTACAACTAAATCATTTTTGTCAGAGACATATAAATACAGTGTCTTTTTTGACACTCCCAACTGACGAGCAATATCGTCCATTGTCATGCTTTTGATGCCATAGCGCATGAATAACTGTACTGTTCCAGCTAGCAGCTCCTGACCGCGTGTATCCATTTCTGCTTTCATAATTCGGGGCGAATGTAGAAACAATAATTACAATGGAAACAATAGTATATAAAAACGTTTCCTATGGGTCTGTCAGGGTTCCCGAAATAGCATCTCGATTATATAGCCAGATTGATCGAGAACGATAATCGTGTGCAGTGGAAATAAGTAAGAAACCAGCAAAATATGGAGCAACTGCTAAAGCGATTCCGATGGCTGGATTTAGTGTGACTGCTGTACTAATTATCATTATTGGAATTTACTAACAATGGCAATATAACCGATAGCTGAACGCTTTTGAAAAATTCGGTAGCTCTGCCATGCTGTTTTTGAACGTTTCAGCTTTTTTTTTCAGGTTTTTTGAGAAAAGCCATACTTAATTTTTTCACCATTTAATTCATAGCCACCTGCAAGGTCGAGGATGGCTGTCGAATCATAAAGGTTTTTTAGTTCGTCTTTGGTGAGAGCTAAATCACTTGGCATGAAGCTGGTCAACATTCTTTCACGCCAGCTTAAGGGCAGCGCTCATTGGGAAAATGATCGAGGAGCGGTCTTCCTAATTAACTTCAAAGAATCTACGGCAAGAAAGCTAACGGTTTAGACTTGAATACACCTCATCCCAACTATACGCAGTTTCATCCCTTTTTTTTGAATTTTACCTCGCTCTGCTATATCCTTGAATTGATATTGTAGTGTGATTGGGTTAAGAAGTTAATAGTGCAAATAGTTTAGTACTGACCCAAATTGGCGTCTTGCGAAAGCAGGACGCTTTTTTATGCAAAATTGAGTATCAAGAAAAAGCCCATTTGCACTCCAAAAACAGCCACAGCAATTTTTCGGTTCATATCAATTTGCAAGCGCTGCCATACCGCAGATAAAAGGGTAGCGATTACGAACCATGAAAAATAGTTCGCCAAAGGAACACTATCCGCACTCCAGGTCCAGAAATCCAATTTGATGGCCACGGGCTCGATTAATAGATCGAGAAATGTCATGAGTGCTCCAGCAATAGCAGCTCTTAATATCCAATGTCCAGATAATGATTTGGCGATTGCATTGGTTGCATATAGCAGCATAAGCCAGTTCACTCCAATCATTAGCGGAGTTGAAAAAATCTTAGGGCCCAAAACTGGTCCGTAAACATATTCACCGAAAGGCCAACCTGTATTTACACCGATAATTTCAATTCCCAGTCCAGCTAAGTAGCTCAAAAGAAATATCCACCAGTTTTTCCAATCATGATGATTGATCAAAATAATTAAGAGTGTGAGTAAAAGGTTGAGCGGGGTTAAGCTCAAAAACTCCTGCGAATCTCCCAGCATAACGCCTCCAATGCCAATTAAGTGGAAAAGCACCAAAATTCCGATAGAGAGATATTGCTTGTTCTTAATCATTAATGATCATTTCTGAAGTGATTTTTGCACTTAGCAATGCCAAAGGTATGCCTCCACCTGGGTGCACACTTCCACCACAGAAGTAGAGGTTTTTAATCTTCGATGAAAAGTTCGGATGTCTCAGAAACGCAGCCGTTTGATCATTGGAGCTAGTGCCGTAAAGCGCCCCCTGATAGCTTCTTGTATCTTCTTCAATTCCTTCGGGGGTCCAAATTTTTTCTTGTCTTATCAAGGGCCGAATATCTGTATCTAATTGATTATTTATTTTTTGAATGACTCGTTCCTTCAAACCGCCAACATCACTCTTCCAGTCTTGTCCTCTATGTGCAGGTGCGTTTACCATAACGAACCAGTTTTCTGAACCTTTTGGTGCATCATTGGGATTAGACTTGCTTGATATATTGATGTAAACAGTTGGGTCTGTTGGCAGTCTATTTTCATCGAAAATTTCTTTAAACTCTTGCTTATAGTCCTTTGAGAATAGAATATTGTGAAGTGAAAGCTCGTCAAATGATTTTTGAACACCCCAATAAAAAACAACTGCGGAGCTCGAGCTTTCTTGTTTCAAAGTTTTTTCCGGAGCTGGCTGGCCTTTCATTAGTCGCTTATAGGTGAAATAAACATCAGCATTACTGGCAACTATTTCGGAGCTTACAATCATATCGTTTACTCTTACTCCGATAGCTTTGCCATTTTCAACTATAACTTCCTGAACAAGCGAATTGAAATGGAAGGAAACCCCAAGATTTTCAGCTAGTTTTTGAAGTGATTTAGGTATTTCTTGCATACCACCTTTTGGTGCGAATGTTCCGAATCCATGCTCGAACCATGGAATTACATTTAAAATACCAGGAGCCTTGTAGGGATTGGAGCCGTTATAGGTGGCAAATCGATTGAAGAGTTGAACCAAATGAGGCTCCTTAATGCGATCCTCATTTGCTTGATTCATGGATTTGAATAAATCGAATTGACCAATTCTTACCAGTGAGTTGAATGTGTCCTTACTCAACCAAGTTGCAGCCTTATGCAATGATTTTTCTAAAAATATTTTACCGCTATGGTCGTAGATATTCTTCGAATAGTTGAAGTAATCAATTAGCACCATAGAGGAAACACCAAGCTTGTCTTGAACCTCTTGAGCAAAGGCATTGGGATCCGAATATCCCGTAAGTCGCGTGCCATCTTCCCAGAAATAACGACACGATTCATCTAGTTTTTCGAACTCGAAAAAGTCATTCGGATTCTTGCCAACTAGATCAAATAGCTCCGTGACATAATGGGGCATAGTAAATAAGGATGGCCCTCCATCAAAGCGATATTCGCCCAGTTGAAAGCTATGCAGTTTGCCTCCTGCGTAGTCATTTGCCTCAAATACATGGACATCATATCCTTCATTCGCCAGACGTATGCTCAAACTGATTGAGCCAATGCCTGCTCCTATGATGATTACTTTCATTTTATACAAAGAAAAGATGGAGTTCAACATAGAGGCTTGTTTAATTGTTTTAGTTCTATGAAGGCAAATCGATTGAAATGGTTTTTTGGACTTCCCTTGATTGCTTTGGTCGTTCTTGCATTAGTCACGCAACCCAATCAGCGACCAATATCAAAAACCCAATTAGGTTTTAAAGTCTTGGAATCAGATGCTTTATTCTTTAAAAATCTGAGGCAGTTTTATTATGAACGAGAGGATCGAAAGGATGCTGATTATGAACTCTTCAGGCACCCTGACCAGGCTCAATTTGAGCGAAACGCGCCAAGATTGACCATCGTTAACAATTGGAAGCATGATGAGGCCTACCTGTTATTTGAGACTAAAGCTGGAAACCCTTTTGAGCAGACAATTCGCTTTGAAACTAACAAGGATTCATTTGGGTATAATTTGTCTGGTTTAAATGCCACTGAGCAACAACAAATTGCAGTGAATTTATACGATGTGTTAGAGTCGAAGGATCTTCGTTGCTCGGTTTTAAGTAATAACGAATGGTATCCAATATGGGAGAATGAGATGAAACGAGGAATTCTAAGAATGATTCTCAAGGACTATTTCAAATTGACAGGAAGTTTGTGATTTTGAAAACTGGCAAAATTGATTCTTATACCTTTCTGCCATGAATAGTAAGACCAGAGTAAAAGCAGACAAGCTTTATCTTTTGTTAGGAGCTCTTTTTATCACAGCGCTCGTTGTATGCAACCTCATTGCAAATAAATTTGTTTCGGTCGATCTGGGTTTTTACATTTTCACCATTTCGGCTGGAGTACTTCCTTACCCCATTACCTTCTTGATTACAGACGTGTTGAGTGAAGTATACGGACAGAAAAAAACCAATCAAGTTGTCATTTCAGGGTTCGCAGCACTTGTCTTCACCATGTTTATACTCTGGGTTGGCGGGCAATTCAATGCGATAGAAACCTCACCGGTCAGTAATGGAGTTTATAACAGTGCTTTCGGAAACTCAACACGAGTTATATTTGCTTCAATGGCAGCCTATCTTGTAGCTCAGTTAGTCGATGTGCGCCTATTTCACTTCTGGAAAAGACTCACAAACGGAAAGATGTTGTGGCTCAGAAATAATGCATCGACTATTCTTTCTCAATTGGTTGATACTAGCCTAGTGGTTATTGTACTTTTTTACGGGAAAGAAAGCTGGGAAACAATGGGCGGATTTATTCGCGATGGCTGGTTCTTCAAAGCTTTAGCGGCATTAATAGATACACCAATCATCTATGTTCTGACATGGCTAATACGTAAACAGTTCAGGTTAAAATTCGGCCAAGAAGTTTCCTGATTGAAACCGGGTTGTATAATCGCTACATATCCAGTATTTTCGCGGTAAGTTTGACTCTATTTAGAAACAGTCTAAATAGTTTGAACCAATCGTATAATTAAACGTTTCAACATCATGATTAAAGTCAGTGATAGTGCTAAAGAGCAAGTACACAAGTTGCTTGGCGAACAAAAAATAGAAGGCGATTCCTTCATCAGGGTTGGAGTCAAGGGTGGCGGATGCTCAGGTTTGACCTATGTCATGGACTTTGATTCAACTTTAAAAGATGACGACAAAGTCTTTGAAGACAAAGGAATCAAAGTGGTGGTAGACAAGAAGAGTTTCTTGTATTTGATAGGAACCGAGTTAAACTACTCAGGTGGTCTCAATGGGAAGGGATTTGAATTTGTAAATCCAAACGCAAGCCGCACATGTGGTTGCGGTGAGAGTTTTTCCATTTAATCAAACTTTAAACAATTGCTAGCGGCTGAGGCTGCTGCTAAAAGCTATTAAGATGGCATATACAGAAACAGAATTAGCCGAAGAGTTAAAGAATAAGAAATACGAATTTGGATTTGTTTCCAATTTCGAATCGGACAAAGCTCCAAAGGGGTTAAACGAGGACATTATTCGATTAATATCGGCTAAGAAGAATGAACCAGAATGGTTGTTGGAATACAGACTAAATGCTTTAAAAGTTTGGCAGGATATGAAAGAGCCAGAATGGGCACATATTCTTTACCCCAAAGTAGACTTTCAGGATCTTCATTATTACTCCGCACCGAAGACCAAGAAAAAACTCAATAGCTTAGATGAGCTCGACCCTGAATTAAAGTCGATGTACGACAAGTTGGGTATCAGCACTGAAGAGCAAAAAAGATTGACCGGTGTAGCTGTTGATGTTGTAGTGGATAGCGTAAGTGTTGAGACCAGTTTCAAAGAGAAACTCGGTGAGTTGGGTATTATCTTTTGTTCCTTTTCAGAAGCGGTCCAGAATCACCCAGATTTGATCAAAAAATACATGGGTAGTATCGTACCTACCAATGACAATTTCTATGCTGCTTTAAATGCCGCTGTATTTACGGATGGCTCCTTTTGTTACATCCCGAAAGGGGTCCGTTGCCCCATGGAATTGAGCACCTATTTCCGCATCAATGACGCCCAAACAGGTCAATTTGAAAGAACATTGGTTGTGGCTGATAGCGGAAGTTATGTTAGTTACTTGGAAGGCTGCACGGCACCTATGCGAGATGAGAATCAATTGCATGCTGCGGTTGTTGAGCTCATCGCAATGGACGATGCTGAGATAAAATACAGCACGGTTCAGAACTGGTATCCCGGAAACGAAGAAGGAAAAGGTGGTATTTACAACTTCGTGACCAAGCGAGGGTTATGTGAAGGCCGCAATTCAAAAATCAGCTGGACACAGGTTGAAACGGGTTCGGCAATTACTTGGAAATATCCGAGCTGCATCTTGAAAGGGGATAATTCCATTGGGGAGTTTTATTCTGTGGCTGTCACAAACAATTACCAGCAAGCCGATACTGGCACCAAGATGCTACATATTGGTAAAAACACCAAAAGCACCATTATCTCAAAAGGAATATCTGCTGGAAAAAGCAACAACAGCTACAGGGGATTGGTCAAGATATTGCCCAAGGCTCATAATGCTAGGAATTTTAGTCAATGTGACTCGCTGCTTTTGGGCAATCAATGTGGAGCGCATACCTTCCCGTATATTGAGACTCAAAATAGTTCCGCTAAAGTGGAACACGAAGCAACCACTTCAAAAATTGGCGAGGATCAAATTTTTTACTGTTTACAGCGAGGAATCGATGAAGAAAAAGCAGTAAGCCTGATCGTAAATGGATACGCCAAAGAAGTGCTAAACAAGCTGCCTATGGAGTTTGCTATCGAAGCACAAAAACTGTTGAGCATTTCACTCGAGGGATCTGTTGGCTAGATCAGTGAACACTTTTTCGAAATATCTGAAATGGAGTTGGCTGCTGCTTTTAGTGCCGATTTATGTTTTCATCTTTCTCAAGATCGGAAGCTTTCATGTTCGCTTATGGGACGAGAGTTGGTTTGCTGTTCATGCCTATGAAATGTTGGAACAAGGTTCCCTTTTGGTGCCATATTTTGACGGTCACCCAGTGATTCATGGCACAAAACCTCCATTGCAATCTTGGTTGCAAATGATTTCGATAAGCCTTTTTGGATACAGCGAAATGTCATTGCGTTTGCCAAGTGCCATGGCAGCAGCTGTCACTGTTGTTTGGGTATATCACTTTATGAAAAGTAACGTTGGCATCTTAACCGCTTGGATTTCGGCCATGGTATTACTTACGACTAATGGATTTATACATTATCATGCAGCCCGAGGTATGGAGGCTGATTCATTGTTGACGCTTACCTTATTTGCCCAAGCTGTTTTTATTTGGCGTTACATCAAGACCAACAAACCTTTGAATTTGGCTATTACAGGCTTGCTTGTTGGGGTGTCATTTTGGGTGAAGGGCGTAGCGGGGTTCTTATTGGTTCCCGCGTTACTCGCTTCTATGATTTACACAAAAAAGGATTCAATTAGCATAATATTAAAGTCACCCTTTACATACGGAGGTATATTCATGGCGTTAGGGCTTTCAGCAGCTTACATGCTAATTAGAGAGTCACTTCAACCCGGATATTACGATTTTGTATTGGACATGCAAGCGGGCAGAGCTATTGCGGATGTAGGCCATGACCAGTCTTTTGGATTTTACTATGACCTCTTAGTCAATCGTTTTTTTGGCTATTGGATTGCGTTTGGAGTAGCCGGTTTATTTCTGCCTTTCTTATTAAATATTGAAGGAAAGACCCTTTTCAAGTTTTCAGCAATTATTACCGTCATTTTTCTTTTGACAATCAGTGCGGCACGATCTAAACTGCAGTGGTATACCATGCCCGTATATCCTTTTCTTGCCATAATAACTGCGGGTTCCATTGCGTATTTATTTCAGAAGTTGGACAGAAGGTTTGCATTGATTTTTTTAGGTGTTCTGTTTTGGTATCCGAGTATTGCAATGTTTCACAAAGCACAAAACAACAAGATTGATGGCTATTCTATGGTGACAGAATCACAAGAAGATTATCTCTATAACGCTTATCGAAATGGAAAAAATTTGAATGGTTTAAAAGTGCTTCATACTCACTTCAGTGGTGCACTGCTTTTTTATAAATATAAGTTTGAGGCTCAGAATCAGGAATTGCAACTTCGAACAAATTCTGAAGTAGAAGTTAATGACATTGTTCTTGTTAGGAGCCACAAGTTTTTGAAAGAATTGGATCAGAATTTTGAGCTCGATACGCTTGATGATAATGGAGCGGCTTTTTTGCTTAAGGTTGGAATTTCAAAGTCAGAACATGTTGAAAGTGAACTTCAAAAGGAGGTTCAAGACTAAATGGAGGCATTGCTTAAATATCAAAAATGGAGCTGGTTACTATTGCTAATCCCAATCTACGTTTTCATCTTTTTGAAACTAGATTCGTTTCATGTTCTGCTTTGGGATGAAAGCTATTTTGCTGTGCACGCAACCGAAATGTTTTTGAACGATTCATGGTTCCTGCCATACTACAATGGCGAACCTATTAATGGCGGAACTAAGCCTCCTGTACAATATTTATTTCAAATTTTATTTATTCAATTGCTTGGAATCAATGAGCTTGCATTGAGACTACCGAGTGCTATCGCTGCGGCCATTTCTGTTTTGGTAGTATTTCATTACGCCCGTTCCCGATTCGGGGATTTGGCTGCTTGGGTTTCTTCTTTCGTTCTTTTGACTTCTGCCGCTTTTATCCACTTCCATACAGGACGAGGCATGGAGGCGGATGCGATGTTAGCATTGGTTATGTTATTGCAGGTGGTGGTCTTCTCACAATTCGTCAAATCCAACTCAAACAAGTCATTATTCCTCCTAGCGTTGATGATAGCAATGGGATTTTTGGTAAAGTCTATCGCAGGGTTCATGTTTGTGCCTGGGTTTGTAATCTATTTGATCATATATGAGCGGGATCGAATAAAACCGCTTTTTAAGATTCCATCATTCTATTTGGCAGTTACTATTACAATCGGGTTACCCTTAGCGTATGTTGCCTATCGTGAATCGGCTTTGCCTGGGTTTATTGATTTTATAATGGAACGTCACGTAGGACGTTTTAGCAATGAATTGGGCTATTATCAATCGGCTCATTATTACATCAAGCTTTTCACCACACCACGATTTTTAATTTGGACAGCACCAGCATTGGCTAGTTTGTATTATGCCTTTGTTTCCAAAGACAAGTTGAGTCAAGAGGCGCGACTTATTACCGTTATTGCATTATCCTATTTCGTGTTAATCAACATCGCCAATACTAAGTATGAGCATTATGTCAATCCACTTCATCCGTTATTCGCATTGACTATTGGGTTCATGGGTTACTCCATTTTCAAACAGCTGAGTTTGAAAAACACAACCGTATTGTTGACTATCATTTTTAGCATTCCCTGTTACATGATGTTCATTAAATCTCAATCTAATTACATTGAACCAGCTGGAGACCATGACGATAACAGCACACGATATTTATATGCTATAAGCAAGTCAGAAAAAAATGTTGACGGATTGAAAGTGCTGGACAACGGCTTCGAGGCAGCCTTGATATTTTATAAGCATAAGCTGGCTGCACAAGGTCAGACCATTACGATTAACAATAAGGATATTAAAGCTGGAGATAGAGTTTTAACGGCCAATCATGATTTACATGAATGGGTCAACAATAATTTTTATTCAGAAAAAATAGATCAATTAAACAGCGCAATTGTTTACCAAATAAACGCACCAAGAAATGAGTGATTTTTTAAGCATCAAGAACCTTCGAGCGTCCATTGACGGAAATCAAATATTGAAGGGAATCAACCTAGAAGTGAAACCTGGTGAAGTACACGCCATCATGGGGCCAAACGGAAGTGGCAAGAGCACGCTATCGTCAGTATTGGCGGGTCGCGATGATTATGAAGTTGAAGCGGATTCCGTGACCTTTCGAGGTCAGGATTTGCTGGAACTTGCTCCAGAAGATCGATCTAGAGAGGGTTTGTTTTTGGCTTTTCAATATCCTGTGGAGATTCCAGGTGTCAGCAACATCAACTTTTTGAAAGCTGCAATCAATGCAAAGCGAAAGCATCAAGGTTTGGATGACATTTCTGCGAAAGACTTTATGGTAATGCTGAAGGAAAAGCAAGCAATGGTGGAGTTGAAATCGAATCTGGCCAATCGCTCGGTAAACGAAGGATTTTCGGGTGGTGAAAAGAAGAGAAATGAGATTTTTCAAATGGCCATGCTCGAGCCGAAACTGGGAATCTTGGACGAAACAGACTCAGGTCTAGATATTGACGCATTGAAAATTGTTTCTAACGGAGTTAACAAGCTTCGTGGGGCAGATCGTTCGTTCATTGTTATAACCCACTACCAGCGATTGTTGGAATACATAATTCCTGATTTTGTTCATGTATTGTTCGAGGGTCGAATTGTCAAGTCAGGCGGTAAGGAGCTGGCGTTAGAGCTGGAAGAGAAAGGTTACGATTGGATTAAGGAAGAAGTATCTACATAGTCAATCCGACTATTCACAACATTGAATCATAAGTAATGAATAAAGAAACATTCCTAAAGCAGTTTGATAGTATACCCACTCAATATCCCATTCAGGGAGAGGCGCGTGCTGCTATTCACAACGGATTGCATTTTCCAACAACTCGAGACGAGAAATGGAAATACACGAAGGTAAACTCAATTATTGAGTCCAATTTCAATCAAAATGAAACCACTATTTCCAATGTAGATTCCTATAAAATGGACGCATCTTGGTCCTACCAAGTTTTTGTGAATGGCGCTTATCAATCAAATTTAAGCGACTCGCTTCCCGATGGTGTTCAAATGACTTCCATCTCCAAGGCAGAGGGCGTTATGAGAGAAAACATGCTTACTAAATTGGGTCAGTTATTTGATCATAAAAGCGAAGCTTTTCCATCATTAAACACAGCTTATTTCACCGATGGAGCATTCTTGTCGGTTTCGAAAAACACAAATGTTGAACAGCCTATAGCTATTTTGAACATTAGTGAGGGATCCGCTCAGGCCAGTAATGCAAGAAATTTGATTCATGTCGAAACAGGAGCAGAGGTCAAGTTTGTTCATCATTTTGAAGGGTCAAATAATACAGGGTCATTCACCAATTCCGTATCTGAAATTTTTGTTAATGAGAACGCTCAGGCTGATTACTATTTAATTCAAAATGAAGGCCAAGACACAAGCTCGATTACGAATACTAACATTGCTCAAAAGCGAGATAGCCGTTTTACTATTGTTACCATAACGAAGTCTGGACAGTTGGTGCGAAACAATATCAATATGGCAATTAAAGAGCCGGGTTGCGAATCGAATATGATGGGAATCTACTTCACAGATGGTACTCAGCATTTAGATAATCAGACTTATGCCGATCATCAAGATCACGGCTGCAATAGCAATGAACTTTACAAGGGAGTTATGGCTGATCGATCCACTGGAGTATTCAATGGAAAAATCATGGTTCATCAGGCAGCCCAGCAGACCAATGCCTTTCAGAGTAATCAGAATATTTTATTGAGTGACAAAGCCACCATCAACACAAAACCTGAGTTGGAGATTTATGCAGATGATGTGAAATGCTCACACGGTTGCACCATAGGCCAGCTAGATGAAGAGGCAATGTTTTATTTACAGAGTAGAGGTTTAGGAAAAGAAGCCGCTCACCGCTTGTTGGTTCAAGCATTTGCACAAGATGTAATAGACACGATTGAGATCGATAGTTTAAAAGAAAACGTATCACAATTCATAGAATCAAAATTTGAATGAAGCTAGATATTGATAGCATAAGGGAGCAATTTCCAATACTACATCAAGAGGTCAATGGGAAGCCTTTGGTCTATTTAGATAATGGTGCCTCATCACAAAAACCAAAGCGAGTCATTGATGCAATAAGTCATTATTACGAAAATGATCACGCCAATGTACACCGCGGTGTGCATACTCTAAGTCAGCGAGCTACAGATGCATTCGAAGCCGTTCGAAAACAAGTTCAACACTTCATTAATGCTGAACATGAGCACGAGATCATTTATACACGCGGAACTACGGAAGCCATCAATTTGGTAGCTAGTTCTTATGGCAAAGTCTTCATCGAAGAAGGTGATGAAGTGTTGATTTCGACCATGGAGCACCACAGTAACATAGTGCCTTGGCAGATGATGTGCGAAGAATGGGGAGCGGGTTTAAAAATCATTCCAATCACGGAGAGCGGTGAAATTATCATGGATCGCTTTGATGAGTTGCTTTCGGGTCGAACGGCTATGGTAGCCTTAAACCATGTGAGTAATTCGCTGGGGACCATCAATCCGTTGCATGAGATCATCAATAGGGCACACAAGGTTGGAGCAGCTGTATTGATAGATGGCGCGCAATCGGTACCGCACATGTCGGTAGATGTGCAAGATTTAGATGCGGATTTTTATTGCTTTTCAGCTCACAAAATTTACGGCCCAACAGGCATTGGAATCTTGTATGGAAAAGAACAATGGCTCAACGATATGCCTCCATACCACGGTGGTGGAGAAATGATTGACAAGGTGTCCTTTGAGAAAACTACTTACAATTCCCTTCCATTCAAATTTGAGGCGGGAACGCCCAATATAGCTGATACCATTGCCTTGGGTGAGGCCATCCGGTTTATGGAAGAAGTGGGCGTTGTAAATATCGGTGCATGGGAAAATGAATTGGTTGAATATGCCACAATGAAATTGTTGGAGGTTGATGGTCTTAGAATCTATGGAACTGCCAAGAATAAAGCTTCGGTAATTTCATTCCTAGTCGGAGACATTCACCCATTTGATATGGGTACCATTTTAGATCAATTGGGAATAGCTGTTCGCACAGGTCACCACTGTACTATGCCATTGATGGACTGGTACGGAATACCGGGCACAGTGCGCGCTTCTTTTGCCGTTTACAACACCAAGGCCGAGGTTGATACCTTGGTGGAGGGAGTGAAGCGGGCAGCAGCAATGTTGGGTTAAATTCTACCTTCGAACTATGGCAAAAACCAAAACAGCTTTCGTATGCCAATCATGTGGCACTCATGCCTCCAAATGGATGGGTCAGTGTGCGGGTTGTAATGAATGGAACACCCTCATCGAAGAGGTGATTTATAAAGAAAAGAAGGGCGGAGTAAGAAGGAAGTTTGTCGACAACATTTCAAAAAAACCGGTTCCGATTACTCAGGTCAGCAGTGAAGATGCAGAGCGTATTCCATTGCCAGACACTGAGCTAAACAGAGTATTGGGTGGTGGATTGGTGCCTGGCAGTGTAACCCTAATTGGTGGTGATCCAGGTATAGGAAAGTCAACGTTGTTATTGCAACTGGGCCTGAATTATTCTAGTCAGAAAATTCTTTATGTGTCAGGTGAGGAAAGCGCCAATCAGATAAAGATGCGCGCAGAACGCATCGGAAAACTGCACGATAACTTATTGCTCTTAACCGACACTTCCTTAGAACGAGTTATGGAGCGCATTGATGAATGTGAGCCGGATTTGGTAATCATCGATTCCATCCAAACCATGCAAAGCCCTGAAATAGATTCGGTGCCCGGATCTGTAGCTCAAATCAGAGAATGTACGGGGGAATTAATTCAATTTGCAAAAGAGACAAACACCCCTGTTGTGCTGATTGGTCACATAACCAAAGAAGGCAATATAGCTGGACCAAAGGTCATGGAGCACATGGTTGATGTGGTACTGCAATTTGAAGGTGATCGACAGCATTTGTATCGTCTATTGCGGTCATCAAAAAACCGATTTGGCTCTACCAACGAATTGGGCATTTATGAAATGCAGGGATCCGGATTAAAGGAAGTTCACGATCCGTCACAAGTGTTATTAAGTCAAAGGGATGAAGGACTAAGCGGATCTGCTATTGCGGCTAGCATGGAGGGCGCTCGTCCTATGATGATTGAGGCCCAGGCATTGGTTAGCACAGCTGCCTACGGAACACCGCAGCGCACTACTACAGGGTTTGATCAACGCAGGTTGCACATGTTATTAGCCGTGCTTGAAAAGCGCTGTGGATTGGCAATAGGCAAGTTTGATGTATTCGCGAATATGGCTGGAGGCATCAGGGTGGATGATCCTGCCATCGATATGGCAGTGTTGTGTGCTGCACTTTCCAGTTCTGAAGATTTTCCCATTCCGGCTAAAACCTGCTTTGCTGGCGAGGTTGGATTGAGCGGAGAAATACGTCCAGTTACTCGAATTGAACAGCGCATTCGCGAGGCTGAAAAACTTGGATTTGAAGATATATTTGTCTCTGGTTATGGCCTAAAGGGCATCGAAACAAAAGGCTTCGATATTACCGTAAAACCCATAAAACGAGTCGATGAGGTATTTCAGCAATTGTTTGGGTAGAGTTTAACCGCAGCGATCGCTGCGAAAAAGCGCTACGACCGCAGCGGTTAGGTTTTCGCTTATTCTTGTTCTATGAGCGAAAATAAAATTGGCACCTTAGTTTTTGATGCTGCGTTTAAAGTTCATAGTGCGCTGGGACTTGGCCTACTTGAATCATCTTATCAGGTATGTACGTTTTATGAGCTTCAAAAAATAGGGTTGAAAGTTGAAAATGAAAAGGCGCTACCACTCTATTATGAGGAGGTGAAAATGGATATTGGTTATCGTATAGATCTGCTTGTGGAGGACAAAGTTGTAATTGAAATAAAAGCAGTTGAATTGCTTGCAGATGCGCATTTAGCTCAGGTACTAACCTATCTAAAATTGAGTCAATGTAAATTAGGATACCTGCTAAACTTCAACGTGCCGCTGATGAAATCAGGAATAAAACGAGTCGTGAATGGAGTGTAAGTTTTTACCGCTGCATACACTGCGACCGCTGCGGTCAAATCATTTTACATAAACCGACTTCGCATTCACAAATTCTAGAATTCCTTCAATCCCTAATTCGCGTCCAAAACCTGATCGCTTTATTCCTCCAAATGGAAGCCTTGGGTCGCTCTTGACTAATTCATTAATAAAGACAGCGCCTTCTTCAAATTCATGAACCCGCTCTAGAGCAGCGTCAACATTACCAGTGCAAATAGTAACTCCAAGTCCAAAGCTGCTTTGGTTGCTAAGCTTTATAGCTTCATCAAAGTCTTTGATTCGAATAAATGGAGCAACAGGACCGAAAAGCTCGTCGTCAAACGCTGCCATTCCTGGGGTGACATTGGTCAATACGGTAGCATCGTATTGAGCACCGTCTCTTTCGCCTCCCGTTTTTAACACAGCACCTTTTTCAAGACTAGCGTTCACTTGCTTTTCAATTCCTTCTGCCAAATCAACCCTTGCCAATGGACCAATCTTCGTTGTGGCATCAGTTGGATCATTGAATATTAAGCTTTCGACTCGTTTCAAGAATTTCTCCACGTACTCATCATGAATCTCATCTGCAATTAAGAATCGCTTTCCAGCAATGCAGCTTTGTCCGCTATTCAAGAATCGAGCTCTAAAACCTGTGTCCACAGCTGCGTCAATATCCGCATCTTCTAATACAATAACAGCGTTGCTTCCACCAAGTTCCAATAAGCTAGGTTTTAACACGCTTCCTGCGGTGCTGGCTACAGCTTCACCCGCGCGCTCACTACCTGTAAGAGATACTGCACGCACCTTAGGATGCTTAATTACCGCACTTGCCTGATCGTTTGTAAGCACCAATGTCCTAAAGGCGTTTTCCGGGTATCCAGCTTCTTTAAATGCATCTTCAATGTCCATCGCACATCGTGTTACGTTTGGTGCATGCTTGAGTAAAGCGGTGTTGCCAGCCATCAATGTTGGAGCAGCAAAACGTAGTACTTGCCAAAATGGAAAGTTCCAAGGCATAATTGCGTAAATAACTCCTAAAGGATCGTAGCGCACAAAGCTTTTACTTGCGTCCGTTTCAACAATTTTAGGCGTTAAAAATTTCGCTGCATTTTCTGCGTAGAACTTACAAACCCAGACGCATTTCTCAACCTCGGCCAAAGATTCAGAAATAGGTTTCCCCATTTCTTCCGTAATGTGATCAGCGTAAGTCTGTTTGTTTTTTAAGAGGACCTCGCCTACTTTAATCAAGAGCGATGCTCGTTCTTCAAACGGTGTTTTCTTCCATTGGTGATAGGTAGAATCAACTGCCTCGATGATTGAATTAGCCTCATCATCTGTGTGATTGTTGAAAGTCTCAATCGGTTGAAGGTTCCAAGGATTTATTGTAGAAAATTCCATGCTCTAATTTTTCGCAAGATTACATAGCAAAAGTGGATGGTAGTGCGAATTGAAAGGAATATTTAAGCCCATATATTCCCTATGAATTAGTAATGATCGGTGGAGTCATAAAGCTATTTTTGCCCGCCATGTTTGTATATCATATTCTTCGGTTTTGGGTAGGTGGTGGACTGCGTATTTGGATACGTAAAATCTACGCCTCGTTTGAGGATCCTATTCCAGAAAATGCACCCATTATTTTTGCGTGCACCCATCCAAATTCTGCTATAGATTACTGTTTTCTGCCGTTAATTACTAGGAAGAAGAGTTTTGTAATGGTGCGAGGAGACGTGTTTGCAAACAAATTCTTGGACAAGTTCTTACGAGCCATTTGGATGCTTCCTGTTTATCGAATGAAAGATGGCTTTAGCACACTGAACAAGAATGTAGACAGCTTTCAGGAATGCTATGATGAATTTGATAAGAACGGGAGGACCATGATCTTTTCGGAGGGAACAAGTATTCAGGAAAAACGGCTGCAATCTTTAAAAAAGGGAACAGCGCGTTTGGCTCTTGATTATCTGAATTCCGGTTCCAAAGAGGAGATTTATGTGGTGCCGATGGCGAATAACTATTCGCGGTTTCGACAGTTTAGGTATACGGTGATGACCAGATTTGCAAAACCTATAAAAGCCTCAGACTATCGAGCGATGTATGAGGAGAATAAGGCAAAAGCATACAACCAACTGACCCTTGATATCGAGGCCTCACTCAAACGGGTATTGATTGAGGAGAAAAACTACGCAGATGAAAGTTGGGCTGAAAAAGCATTAAATGTCCTGCGCTTCAATCGATTAGATGGCAGGAAAGAATGGATCATTACAGATGAACAACCATTCAATGAGGAAAAACAACTCGTTGATCGATTTAATGAAAAGGGGGATGCTGCGGTTTCAGATAATTGGAAAAAAGCATATGATAATCTGCACGTGAACGAAGAAATGGAAGGGTTGTTAAAGCGAAGTGAACGAAAGGATCTACATTGGATGCTCATCTTTTCGCTCTCCATTTTTGTGGGTTTAGCCAAGATCATTCACTTTCTGCCCCTAGAACTATCCAAGTGGTTGATTAAAAACAAGATTAAAGATGGTCTTTTTGAAAACACTGTAATGATTATCGGATCGTCTGTCTTTTACCTGATCCAGTTCCTCATTGTAGCTATTGTATTGACAATTCTAATGGGGTGGACAGGTTTTGTAACTGCTTGCTCCATGATTGCCATATCGGCCATCTATTCTGAGATAGTCGATGACTTTCGATTTGCTTGGAACAACCACAAATTGGTCAATAAAAAAGCCGAGTATACTCGGCTTTATAATGATTTGATGAAGTAAGGTTTAAACCAGTGCGTTCACACTTTGCCAGCCACCCCCATTCACAGCTTCCACACCATGTTTCTGCAAGATTTGGGTGGCTTGACCACTTCTTCCTCCAGAAGCACAGCATGCAACCACTGGCTTGTTCATCTTCTTAATTTCCTTCACCTTAGACTCGATGTTCTGCAGCGGAATATTCTTTGAACCTTTTACATGTCCACCGGAAAACTCCCCTG